>Ga0180007_10000427_pt1 | contig 72000 bp, 58 predicted proteins | sample MM_PC_MetaG_FD_121122 | JGI IMG/M metagenome (GOLD analysis project Ga0180007, IMG submission 121122) | Groundwater microbial communities from the Aspo Hard Rock Laboratory (HRL) deep subsurface site, Sweden - MM_PC_MetaG | ecosystem: Environmental > Aquatic > Deep subsurface > Groundwater... | reverse complement strand
TAACACTTGTATTATATCATAATCTTAGAAAAAGCTGAATACCTTCAGTTTTTTTGTCATTCAAAACTAATTGAATAAAATATTACAAATATTCTCTTGACTTTAATTATCTAATTTTTTATTATCAAAAAAAGTTGTGGAATTTTAGGGGTTCTTTCTTTACTCTTCATGATTTATGATATAATCAAAGTGTATGTAGATAGGAGGAATCATGATGAATGTTTTGCATATCTCCGCTGAATGTTATCCATTCGTAAAAATAGGTGGATTAGCTGATGTTGTTGGCAGTTTGCCTGGTGAAATTAAGAAAATCAGGAATGCAGAAGTACGTGTAATGTTACCAAAATACAAGAGCATTCCACATAAATATATTCAAAAGATGACCCATCTTGTACATTTTTCAATCAACGTCGGGTCAAAGTCCAATGTATATGTCGGTATTGAAACACTAAAACTAGGAAATATCATCTATTATTTTATTGATAATCAATTTTATTTTGGGTCAAGAGACCATGTTTATGGTTACGGTGACGAATCTGAAAGATTTGCATATTTCCAGAAAGCTACTCTTGCGGCTATCCAGAATATAGATTTCCTTCCAAATGTGATTCACGTTCATGACTGGCATACTTCAATGATTCCTTTGTTGCTAAAAAAAACGTTTCCACAGTACTCCAACATAAGAACTCTTCTTTCCATTCACAATTTGGCTTACCAAGGCGTTTTTCATATTGATGATTATCGTTACTTCAATATACCCTACGACTCTCGGTTTGAATTTGATGGAATGCTAAATTTTCTAAAAGCAGGAATTGTCAGTAGTGATTACCTATCTACTGTTTCAAAAACCTACGCCAAGGAGATTATGACACCTTATTTCGGATGTGGCATGCAAAACCTCTTAAAACAAAGAAAAGATCGCCTCATAGGAATTCTAAATGGAATCTCCTATTCTGATTTTTCTCCTGAAACAGACAAGTTTATTCCTTATAAATACAGTATTTCCAACGTTAAAGAAGGAAAAAAGGAAAATAAAAAAGCATTGTTTTCAAAACTTGGTGTCGATTTTGATTTGACGAAGCCTGTCATTGGTTTAATATCGAGACTTGTTGGACAAAAAGGACTCGATTTAATTAAGCACGTCTTTGATGAAATGCTTGACAGAGATGACTTCATTTTCGTTGTTCTTGGAGACGGTGAGAAGGAATATGTGGATTTCTTTCATCAACTTCAGTCCAAATATCCAAAGAAAATGAAAGCCACCTTCGGGTACTCTAACGAACTAGCCCATTTGATATACAGTGCTTCGGATATGTTCTTAATGCCTTCCAGATTTGAACCTTGCGGATTGGGTCAAATCATTGCACTCAAATATGGTACCATTCCGGTTGTCAGAGAAACAGGTGGTTTGTCCGACACCGTAGAGGCATACAATGAATTTCTCCATACAGGAAACGGATTCAGTTTCACTAATTATAACGCTCACGATATGATGCATGTCATTCGGTACGCATTAAACATATTTCATGAATTCAAATCTGAATGGGATGGCTTGATACAACGCGCCATGACTTCGGATTTCAGTTGGAAAATATCAGCAAAAACATATAAAAAACTATACACAAAAATGTTGAAGGAATAAGGAGGAAATATGGAAACATTAGCATTGATATTAGCTGGGGGAAGAGGTTCCAGATTGGACATTCTTTCTGAAAACAGGGTGAAACCAAGTGTGCCTTTTGCAGGAAAGTACAGAATCATCGATTTTACGTTAAGTAATTGCTCGAACTCAGGAATTTTTAATATTGCGATTTTAACTCAGTATTTGCCATTTTCATTGAATGATCACATCGGAAGCGGTAAGCCGTGGGATTTAGACCGAAGAGATTCCAAAGTAACCTTGTTACAACCACACAGTGATTGGTATAATGGAACCGCAGATGCAGTGAGAAAGAATATTCATTACATCGAACAAAGCAATTCAAAATATGTTTTGATTCTTTCGGGTGACCATATATACAAAATGGATTATCGAAAGATGATTGATCAACACATTGAATCAAAAGCCGATTTGACGATTGCCTGCAAGGTCGTTGACATCAAAGATGCTCATCGCTTCGGAGTATTGGAGGCTGACGATAAAAACAAAATTTTCAATTTCGTTGAAAAACCAAAAGATCCCAAGTCAAATCTGGCTTCAATGGGGATTTACGTATTCAATACCGAAGTTCTTTTGGACCAACTAAGAAATAACACGATTCAGGATTTAGATTTTGGAAAACATATCATTCCTGGAATGATTGAAAATATGAGCGTTTTCGCTTATAAATTCTATGACTATTGGCAGGATGTCGGAACTTATGATTCCTATCTTCAAACCAATTTGGAACTAATAGAAACGGTGGATAAGATTCCACTAGACATGTATGATCACAACTGGAAAATCTATACGAAATCAGAAGAACTTCCAGCTGTAAAAGTCGGTTCGAAGGCTTTGATTCGTCAAGCATTATTATCCAATGGTTCGATTGTTGCAGGACACGTTGAAAGAAGCGTATTAAGCCCCGGTGTCATCGTTCACCCACTGGCCAAAGTCAGTAACTCCGTCCTTCTCAACAACGTTCAAATCAAAGCGGGAGCGATTGTCGAGAACTGTATTATCGATAAGAATACCGTTGTGGGAGAAAATGCAATGGTAGGATTTGGAACCGACAATACACCGAACCAAGAAAACCCTGGACTTCTTTCCAGTGGAATTACTGTTTTAGGAAAAGGTATCCATGTTCCTAAGAATATGGTCATTGGACGAAACTGCAGAATATTTAGAACTGCTGATTTGGAACACGTCCCTGACAATATCATCAGATCAGGCTCCACCATCAGATAATTGATTCTAAGAAAAAAAGTAGACTTCGAAAGTCTACTTTTTTAATATTATAAGTCAGATTGTTTAATGATATTTGATGGTGTTTTCCTTAACAACATGTTGATTGGAATCAAACCAAAGACGACATTAATCAAGTATAAACCAAGAACTCCAAAGAGAATTGACGCTGTAGTATAATGAGTGACTGAGATTTGTTGAAGTGAAGATTGGGCTTGATTCAAGAGAAGAAGCATAAAAACAAAACCAATGATACTGCTAAATGTGGTTGTAAGAATGATTTCAACAAAGAAAATTCTTCTAATCTCTTTTCTTGAAATTCCAATGCTTCGGTAGACACTGACTTCGTACATTCTAGAAATAAGACTAGAACGCATAATCAAAAATATGCTAAAAGCGGACATTACGATTCCACCCAGTCCAAGTAAATAGAAGTTTTGGTTTGCGTCTAATTTGATTTGTTGAGCAATCGTTGGTTCATATGTATTCGCTGAAGCAGAGTAGCCTGCTTCATTCAGTGCGAGAAGCGTTGATTCTACATCGGTAGAATATACCAGTATAGAAAAACTAAAGTCTCTACTAAATTCATAGGTGAAGTATTTAGATTTGATAAAATCAACGGTGGTGACCATCGCATTGTGAGTGTCGAATATAATGTCATCCACTTTGACTTGATAAATACCTGAAATGTAGTAAGTCCCTGATGTCATCCCAATGTTATAAGGGATGTTACCTTCAAGAACACTAGGGTATTGGTCATTTAATAAAATGTAGTTATCAGATTCTGGCAGCTCACCAGAAATAATTTCAAAATGGTCTTCGAAAATCCGATAATCCACCAATGAAGGCGCAACGAAACTGTACATCAACTCTTCTTTCATCCAAACACTTAATGAGTTTGCATCTGCAATTCCACTGATATTGAAGTATAAAGCACTTTCTGCGGATAAATTAGTATCAAGTCCACTGACTTGAAGCTTAAATTGACAATTCAGGACATCCTCATAGTTTTGGATGGCTCGATACGCATTGTTATTGATGATTGCGTCGGCTACCGTCTTATCAACGATGATTTCATATCCTGTTGGCATGACCCCATAGATGAGGTCGTTTTCATCAAAGAATTTGATATCAATCGGTTGTGCATCAATATGGATACTATTACGGACTTCATAGTATTTCCCTGTCGATATGACAAATTGATATGGTTCACTAACGAGGACTAATTGGTCGACGCCTTCCACACTCTCAATCTCAAGTACCTGATCATATGTAGTGCGGTCCATCGTTACGGTGATGTAATTGGAATCAATGACAGAATAAGGCTCTTCAACATGATAAATCTCTCCCACTAGCCCCACACTGATACTGACGATTAGTCCGACTAAGATGAGCACGAAGAAAAGCATTTTCCCTCCGCCATGAAATACCTTGATTTTTCGGAATGCATAGAGTAAGGTATCTTTCCAACTAAATACATTTCTTTCAGACTTCGGAAGATTTTTAGGGATCAAGTCGTCCATGACAAAAGGATTTGTAGAAGTTTGACTAACCGATGGATTTTCTTGAATTAGAATTTCACTGTCAGAATCTACATATTTCGTTCGTTTTAAATTACCAGAATTGATTTTTACATACAAAGTCTGGTTTCTTTCAATCAAATCGATATCTAGAGATTCGTTTTTCTCATTGTTGGTAAATCTTCTGACGTTTAATTGATCGGCTTCGATTGTGGTTTTTTTAAAATCGCTGAGATTGATGATATGTTCTTGGATAAAATCCATTTTATGTTCTGAATCGTTCAGAAAATCCTTGACGATCGACCCGTTTTCTATTTCTATGACTCGATCAGCGTAATTATCACACAATACCTGTTCGTGAGTAACCATGATCACGAGTCTGGTTTTTGAAATTTCTTTGATGACTCTCATCAATTCGATTGTTGTTTTTCCATCCAGATTTCCTGTTGGCTCATCTGCTAATATCACTTCCGGATTATTCGCTAGGGCTCTAGCAAAAGCGATCCTTTGTTGCTGCCCCCCTGATAATTGTTTGACAAGACGGTCTGCGTAACTAGCCATTCCAACCGTCTTCAACAACCTTAAAACATGTTCCCGAATGTCATTTGCCTCAGTGATGCCTTGCATTTTCAATACGGGCTCGATGTTTCTGTATACGGTTTGTTCTTTTAACAGGTGATAATGTTGATAGACAAACCCGATTTTATGTTTTCTGATGTTATCCCACTTCCGGTGATTGTAGCGTTCAAAAACAACATCATCGAAAATCAATTTGCCTTGATCGAATTTATCCATTCCGCTGATGACGTTTAATAAAGTTGTCTTTCCGCTTCCACTCGCTCCAAGAATCACGACAAGGCCAGTTTCTTCGAATGTAAGATTGATATCTCTACAGACGATGAATTGATTGATTTTATTTTTATTGAAGTATTTAGTCACATGCTCTAAACGAATCATCGTTCCACCCCCTTCAAAGCCGTTACTACACTGACTTTAAATATCTTGGAGGTAAACTGAAGAACCATGGCTTCCATGACAAAGAAAACAAGTCCAAGTAAAACAAGATAATCATACCAGCGGTAATATCGTAGAATTTTAGGGATTTGATGGATGTAAAATTCAGAAATCAGTAAAAACCCAAGAATTAAGATGATGGAGAGGATTGTAACATAAAAGACTTCCGCACTTAAAATTCGTTTTACTGTTTTTTTGGAAGTACCTATCGAACGGATGATTAAATAGTCTTTCAATTTACTGAAAACGACATTTTTTAATACAAAATAACCAACAAAGAAGATTGCGCCGATAATGACAGATACGATAACGGTAATCAAGACGTTCCGGATTACGACATTGAATGCTTGACTGCTATCGATGATTTGTGAAGGATAGAATACGTTGTACCCAAGATTTTCCACTTCTTTGACGACTTGATTGCCTTCGAATGTATCTTTCACAATAAGGGTAATTTGATAATTTTTCTCGGAGAAATATTGGTCAAAGGTATTTTGATTCATATAAAGCTTCATCGACTGGTCATCTGAAGTATAAGGCGTCGAGATGAAAGTTATCGATTGAAACTCTTTGTTGTTTTCGAAAGGAGTGATTGCACGATAAGTAATTTCATGACTTTGAATAAAGTCGTTGGCATTACAAAGACCCGCATCCATATCGTCCCTAATTTCTTTTCTAAAATCAAAGTCCCGACAAATATCATAAAACATCATGTCGAAAGTAAGGATGGTTCCGTTTTCAAGGTCATAATCAATTTCAACCCAGGTTGTATAAGGTAATAGATAGCTTCCATTTCCAACAGAAACCGTTTCATCCTCTTCTGGAGTAATCCAAGTGTCTGTTGCCATATCATATTTTTTTGTGCCACTAATTTTGATTTCAATCTCAGAATTTTCATAGATGCTGGTTCCAGAAATTCTTTCAAGCCCAGAATTAGTAAGGTAGAAGTAGTGGATTTCATCATCAAGTTCCGTTGGTTCATCTACAATTCCAACAACGACGAACTCAAATTGATCAGTGAGAAGATTCTGCATAGGCGACAAAAGATAACTGTTCGCAAGAGAGATTTCGTCTCCGATTTGATAGATACCATGATCTCCGATGACAACCTCATAACTTGATTGTGGCAGCGACCCTTCAAGTAAATCACTCTCGTCAAGAGCTACGGCAGGAAGTGGTTTGAAGTAGTAAAATTCATTCCAGAGTTCTTCTGTATTAAATTTTTTTGACATTAACACTGTGTCAAATACCATATCGTAACCAAACACATCTCTAACATATTTAAGTTCAGATAGTTCTAACAGCTCGGCAGGTGTAAACTGTGTCCCATCCTCTTTCACTAGAATGATCCTGCTAGGATCTGCATTGGTGAAGTAAGGATTGGTCGTAGAATAAGGCTTATTCATTTCTAATACGCCTGCACTGTACACAAAGAAGATGGTCGCAAGCATAAAAATCACTGTAAGCAGTGAAAATAAAGATTTCTTTGGAACGGATGTGATATTGCTCAGTGCCAATTTTAAAGAACCACCAAAGCTAGTGTTCGAAAGTTTTGGTTGGATTTCCTGAATGATACTTTCTTTAGGGTATTGAATGACTGAATCTTCAACGATTTCGCCATCGTATAACCGTACTTTTCTAGTCGCATATTCTTGAAGAAGTGTGATGTCATGGGTAATTACGATGACTAATTTATCTTTACTGATGGCCCTCAAGAGCTCAAAGATACCACGACTGGCTTCTTCATTCAAATTTCCAGTCGGCTCATCGCATACAAGAACTTGATAATCCTTCGCCAATGTTCTAGCGATGACTGTACGTTGTTTCTCTCCTCCACTTAGCTTGCTGGCCTTTTGCTTAGCGACATGAGATAATCCCACTTGTTTAATCAATTCTAAAACTCTTTGATGTTTATCCTCTTTTCCATAACCTTGAATTGTTAACGCAAGTTCAATGTTTTGATAGACTGTATAACTATCAATGATGTTATATTCTTGAAATACATAGCCTATATAGTCTTTACGGTAATGTTCCAACTCTTCAATGGTATAGTGTGATATGTCTTGATTATTAAAGAATAGTTTTCCTTCCTCATAGGTATCAAGACCACTAAGCACATTTAAAAGAGTGCTTTTCCCGCTGCCACTTTCGCCGGTTATAGCAATAAACTCTCCTATTTTACATTCTAGATTAATCCGTCTTAAAGCTTGAACAACGTTGTTCCCAGAAAAGTAGTATTTGCTGACGCGTTCGAGTTTTAACATCCATTTCACCTCGCTATGGTGCATAATACATCATTTTAACATAAGAAGAACCAAAAAAGAATCGAAAATGAAGACTTTACATTGAAAATGAATGTAAAACGGGTTTAGATTAAGAATTAAAAAAAGAAAACACCATTAATCGAGTAGAAAAATGGTGTATAATGTTAGTGAAATGGTGCTCCTACCAAGAATCGAACTTGAATTTCAGCATTACCATTGCTGCGTTTTGCCACTAAACTATAGGAGCGATTGCTTAAATTATTATAATCAACTTTACTCTAAAAATCAAGCCTTTTTTACAGATTCACTTGTTGGTGAATACCAATGACGAATCATGATAAATTATATTAGTTATTTTTAATTATTTTTGATTATTGACAATTATTCAATTATATTATACAATTTATTATGGAGGCGATACGATGTTAAATATTATGAATTTTTCAAAATCCTATGATGGAAAAAAGAAAGCATGCGACAATATCAACCTGGAAATTCAGAGTGGAGACATTTACGGTTTTATTGGCCATAATGGTGCTGGAAAAACGACATTGTTAAAATCAATTGCAGGGATTATCGATTTTGAAGACGGAGAGATTCAGGTAGGTGGTTTTTCAATTAAGAAAGAACCCCTGGATGTTAAGAAGATTATTGCTTATATTCCAGATAATCCTGATATTTATCAGTCACTGACAGGAATCCAATATCTCGATTTCATTTCAGATGTTTTTGAAGTCGATGAAAATACGAGACAAATCAGAATCGAAAAATATGCAAAAATGTTTGAAATGGAAGATGCTTTGTCAAATCCTATTTCGTCTTATTCTCACGGAATGAAACAAAAAACCGTGATAATGAGTGCTTTGATTCATGAACCAAAAGTTTTTTTGCTGGATGAACCTTTTGTTGGGCTTGATCCTAAAGCTAGCCATCTTCTGAAAGAAGTCTTTAAAGACATGTGTTCAAGAGGCACTGCCATATTCTTTAGCACCCATGTTCTTGAGGTTGTCGAAAAACTCTGCAATAAGGTTGCAATCATCAAACAAGGGAAGATTGTGGCTTCCGGTAATACTGATATAATTATTAAAGATCAGTCGCTTGAAGAAATCTTTTTAGAAATTACAAACGAAGCATAATGTATTTGAAATTGCTCAGACTTTTTTTGAAAGAGAATTTCTCCTTAAAGCGACTGTTAGGGATCAATTTCAAGAAGAGTAAAGGAAAAGCTATCGCTCTATCTATAGCCATTTTGTATGCATTAGGAACTTATATCGGATCGTTTGGATTTCTGTTTTTTGAGTTTGGAAAATCACTCGCTCAGTTAAATATGATTGAACTCCTGTTGATGTTCGCCTTTGTCTATGCAACAGGACTAGTCATCATCTTCACATTGTTTCGATCCAACGGATATTTGTTCCACTATAAAGATTATGAGATACTTTCTCCGCTTCCGATCAAACCTCGAACAGTTTTATTTGCAAAACTTTCGGTCATGATGATTGTAGTCTATTTTACTTTGTTTATATTCTTGTTACCACTTACCTTTGCTTTTTTTTATCATGCAGGATTTCATTTGATATCCTTCTTGTTTTTCTTGATTGGCATCATTGTGATTCCGTTTATTCCAACAGTAATTTTCTCATTTTTAAGTCTTGGAATCGCACGGATTACATCAAGATTTAGAGAATCGAAGATTTTAACGACGATTATGCTTTTCGTTGTATTTTTGGGAATCATGTATTTATCATTTTCATTCAATCCTGAAGTGTTGAATCCTTTTGAAGGCCAACAGTCTTTTATTGAGAGTTTTGGTAGCGTTTATCTGTTGATTCAATGGTTCGCAGAAGCAGTCTATCAACGTAATGTTCTTTCATTGTTTCTACTCGTTGTGACAAGTACGGTTCCTTTCTTCTTGTTCTTCATTGGAATTCAGAAGATGATTGTTGTCACAAATCAAAAAGGATTATCCGTCAGAACGAGAAAAAACGCTAAACCGGCTAAAAGTATTACTCGTTCGACCGTCAGTTCTTTGATTCAAAAAGAGTTTAATAAATATTTGAATGTACCCATCTATGCTTTAAATACAGGCTTTGGTCCGATCATGCTTTTAATTTTAGGGGTTGCGAGTTTGTTCTTTAAATCAGAGATAGAACTGTATCTTTCGCAGATGATTGGTTTGAATGTGCCTTCAGAATTAATCGTTTTGATCGTGATTTCTTTCTTACTGTCGATGCTTTATACCCCTGCAATTAGTCTCTCACTTGAAGGAAAGAATTTTTGGATTATAAAGAGTTTGCCGATATCACCTAATAAGATTATGTTTTCAAAAATTATTTTCAATATATTGCTTGGATTGCCAGTCGCACTATTGTCACTTGGGTTACTTGCGTTTTCGTTTCAGATGACTTTTGTTGGAATACTTGTTGCTGGATTATATATTATCAGTTTTTCACTCGTGACTTCCGCGGCAGATTCAATCATCAACTTATATTTCCCGAAATTTGATTACATGAACGAGACTGAAGTAGTGAAGCAAAGTCTTGGAGCGCTTTTAGGTATATTTGGAAACTTTTCATTTATTCTGATCAGTGGTCTGATTGTATATTTCTTATCAGATGCAATGTCGTGGCAGTTGCTTGTCATTATAGCCTCTTTGGTGAATTTTATCCTGTTCTTTGTATTCGTTGAAGTGATTCGAAAAATTGCAAGCGCTTTATTTCAGAAAATGTCAGGATAAATCCTTGAAACTGAAAATTTACGGCTGTTTTTATTTGTAATTTCATGTTTGAAATGTTATAATTTTCATGTTAAGTGAAAACTAATATAGAAAGGAAATTACTATGGCAAAATATGTCTATTTATTTAAAGATGGAGACGCTTCAATGCGTAACCTTCTCGGTGGTAAAGGCGCGAACCTTTGCGAAATGACTAAACTTGGAATGCCTGTTCCGCAAGGCTTTACGGTTTCTACCGAAGCTTGCTCGAAGTATTACGAGGACGGAAGACGCATTAATGAAGAAATTGAAAGTCAAATCCACAACGCACTTGCTGAAACCGAAAAAATTGTAGGAAAGAAATTTGGAGATAACAAGAATCCTTTCTTGGTCTCTGTAAGATCCGGAGCACGTGCTTCGATGCCTGGAATGATGGACACCATCTTGAATCTAGGTCTCAATGATGTGGCTGTCGAAGGATTGGCAAAGTTAACAAACAACCCTAGATTCGCTTATGACTCCTATCGTCGTTTCATTCAAATGTTTTCTGACGTTGTTATGGAAGTTGAAAAAAGCAATTTTGAAGCGATTCTAGAACACAAAAAAGAAGAAAAAGGTGTTGAACTTGACACCGATCTTGATGCAGATGATTTGAAAGCCGTTGTTGCAGGATACCTTGCAAAATACAAGAAAATCAAAGGCGAAGAATTCCCTCAAGATCCAACCGTTCAATTAATTGAGTCCGTTAAAGCCGTATTTAGATCTTGGGACAACCCACGTGCAAATACTTACAGAAGACTCAATAACATTCCTTACGAGTGGGGTACTGCAGTGAATATTCAAGCCATGGTCTTTGGAAACATGGGTGAAGATTCAGGTACGGGTGTTGCTTTCACGAGAGACCCTTCAACCGGAGAAAGAAAATTATATGGAGAATACTTGTTTAATGCACAAGGTGAAGACGTTGTTGCCGGAATTCGTACTCCAAAACCAATTTCTGATTTGGAAAAAGACAATAAGGCTTTATACGATCAATTCGTAGACATCGCCAATAGACTTGAAGAACACTACAAAGACATGCAAGACATGGAATTTACAATTGAAAAAGGCAAACTGTACATGTTGCAAACCAGAAATGGTAAGAGAACTGCTCAAGCTGCTTTGAAGATTGCCATTGACCTTGTCAAAGAAGGAAAGTTAACGGAGAAACAAGCTTTATTGAAAGTTGAACCCAAACAACTTGACCAATTATTGCATCCACAATTCGATGCTGAATCATTGAAAAACGCTAAAGTGATCGCTACAGGATTAAATGCATCTCCTGGAGCAGCAACCGGTGTGGCAGTCTTTACCGCTGAAAGAGCAGCTGAACTTGCTAAAACTGGTAAGCCTGTTATTTTAGTTAGACAAGAAACTTCTCCAGAAGACATTGAAGGAATGGTTGTCGCAAAAGGTGTTCTTACCGCAAGAGGCGGTATGACTAGCCATGCTGCAGTCGTTGCCAGAGGAATGGGTACTTGCTGCGTCGCAGGTGCTGGAACTGTCAAAGTCAACGAAGAAGGAAAATTCTTCACCGTTGAAGGCAAACGTTATAATGAAGGTGACTTCATTTCTCTCGATGGATCCACAGGAAAAATCTATGGAGAAAAAGTAAAAACAGTAGATGCTACCGTATCAGGCGATTTCGCTACATTAATGGCTTGGGCAGATAAATATCGTTCACTTAAGGTTCGTACAAATGCCGATAATCCTAGAGATGCGAAAGTGGCTTATGGATTTGGTGCAGAAGGAATTGGATTATGCCGTACGGAACACATGTTCTTTGAAGCAGATCGTATTCCTGCAATGCGTGAAATGATTGTATCGAAGACACTTGAAGAGCGTCAACATGCATTGAATAAATTATTGCCAATGCAACGTCAAGACTTTATCGGTCTTTACGAAGAAATGCATGGATATCCAGTAACAATTCGTTACCTGGATCCACCTCTACATGAGTTCTTACCGACAGAAAAAGATGATATTGAAGCTTTGGCAAAAGAAATGGGAATCACATTTGATGAACTCAATTCCACTGTCAATTCACTTCATGAAACCAACCCTATGTTAGGACACCGTGGTGTTCGTCTATCAATCACTTATCCAGAAATTGCTGTTATGCAAACAAGAGCTGTGATTGAGGCTGCTATTGAAGTAAACAGACGCGGAGGAAAAGTGGTTCCTGAAATCATGATTCCACTCGTAGGAGAAATCAAAGAACTCAAGATGATTAAAGACATCGTTGTTGAAACGGCAGATAAAATCATCAAGGACAACAAAGTTGAACTTACTTATCATGTAGGTACAATGATTGAAATCCCTCGTGCTGCTTTATTGGCAGATGAGATTGCTACAGAAGCTGAATTCTTCAGTTTTGGAACGAATGACTTGACTCAAATGACATTTGGATTCAGTAGAGATGACGCAGGAAAATTCCTTGCTGATTACTATGCTAAGAAAATCTTCGCAAACGATCCATTTGCTCATGTCGATACCAAGGGTGTTGGCAAGTTGATGAAGATGGCAGTGGAATTAGGACAAAAAGTCAGACCTGACATCAAATTAGGTATTTGTGGAGAACATGGTGGAGACCCAGAATCTGTAGAGTTCTGTCATGCAATCGGACTATCTTATGTTTCTTGTTCGCCATTCCGTGTACCAATCGCAAGACTGGCTGCAGCTCACGCAAACATTAAGAACCCAAGATAAATAATGCTTTCATTAAGACATCCTTTCAAAGGATGTCTTTTTTTTGCTACTCCCTTGACAAACAACTTATCCTTCATTATAATGAAATTGTACTTGGGTTGTTGGAAATCACTCATTTGCGACGCACAAGATTGAAACGGGAGTCAAGGCTTATTCTGTGTTGAACGCCTATTTGTTTAGGAATCCTAATGAATCAGCAAGAGACACCCACTTACAGGGTGGATGCTAGTCTGCCAGAGTGATTTCCAAGAACTCAAGTGCGTTTTTTTTATGCCAATTTTAGAAAGAGGTACTTATGAGCAATCTATTAAAAGAGTTAACTATGTTAAATGGTATTCCTGCCAATGAGAAACAAGTCAGGAAGTACATGGAACAAAAAGTAAAAGACTTAGCGGAAATCAGCTATGATAATCTTGGATCGATTATTGCGAAGAAGGTTGGAAATCCCGAAGGCCCTAACATCATGGTCGCTGGACATATGGATGAAATCGGGTTCATTCTAAGCGAAATCACCAAGGAAGGATATGTGAAGTTCATTCCAGCAGGTGGATGGTGGGGTCATGTTGTACTCAGTCAACAATTCATGATTACCACTAGAAAAGGAATGGAAGTCAGGGGTGTCGTAGGTTCAAAACCTCCACACATCCTAGAAGCTGAAGAACGCAAGAAGGTCGTTGATTTGAAGGACATGTATCTTGATTTGGGTGTTTCTTCTCAAGAAGAGGCTCTAGCATTAGGAATTCAAGTTGGAGATATGATTACACCTTTCATTGAATATCAAACCCTTGGAAATCCAAAATTCTTGTTGTCAAAAGCGTTTGATAACCGTATTGGAATCGCATTAGCGATTGAAGTATTGGAAAATTTAAAGAATCAAAAACATGAAAATAACTATTTTGGCGTTGGAACCGTACAAGAAGAAGTCGGTCTTAGAGGCGCAACGACCTCGGCTTATAAAGTGAGTCCTGACATTGGTATCGCTCTTGATGTGACGATTGCGCACGACTATCCTGGTGGAACTCAAGAGACTAAGCTTGGTAGTGGTCCCTGTCTAATGATCTATGATTCATCGATGGTAGGTCATGTCGGTTTGAGAGAATTCGCTCAAGACTTGGCTACCGAACTTAAGATCCCTTACCAATTGTCTTATTTAAAGGCCGGTGGAACGGATGCAGGGAAAATCCATGTGACTAAGAATGGTTGCCCTAGTATCGCGGTTTGCCTACCTTGTAGATACTTGCATTCTCATACTTCAATCATTCATCAAGACGATTATGACAACGCAGTTAAATTGGTAACCGAAATGGTGAAAAGGCTCGATAGAGATACTGTTAACACGATTACATACAATTAAAGACCTTCGGGTCTTTTTTTTCTCTGTTTGTTGCAAGTTCTTACCTTGCGTGATACAATTGAAATGGTGATAATGTGTTAAGAATCATAGCTGGAAAATACCGAGGAATCAAGCTCGATGAAGTCATGAACGATTCAACGAGACCAACCACTGACAAAAACAAGGAAATGCTTTTCAATATCCTAGGACAATTTTTCGAGGGCGGGGTATGCCTCGATTTGTTTTCAGGAAGCGGGGCGCTTGGAATCGAAGCATTAAGTCGCGGAATCGATCACGTCACGTTTGTTGATTCAAACTCAGTCTCACTATCGACAATCAAAAAGAATATTGCCAAAATCAAAGAAATTGAAAGCCATTCATTCCAAATACTTAAAAAAGACGCACTTGACTTTCTAAAGTCTTCTGAGAATATAAAATATGATTTAATTCTTGCTGATCCTCCTTACGACCTAGATATTTATGATTCCATTCTTGATGTCATAAACAAAAGGGAAATCCTCAATGTGGGTGGCATCTTGGTTTTAGAAGCAGATAAGTCGAGAAACATTACTTATGATGATAAGCATTTGAATTTGATTCGAGAAAAAAGTTCAGGAAACACTAAATTCTTTATTTACGAAAGGGTAGAATAATATGAAAATTGGCTATTATCCAGGAAGTTTTGACCCCATTACAAATGGTCACGTCGATATCGTTTCAAGAGGAGCAAAATTGTTTGATAAGCTCTATGTTTCAGTATCGGTGAATCCAAGCAAACAGACGATGTTTTCAACGGAAGAACGAGTCAAAATGGTGAAAGAAGTCTTAAAAGACTGGTCAAACGTTGAAGTTGTCGAATCGAATATATTAACCGTAGAGCATTGCAAAATATTAGGTGCTTCCCATATATTAAGAGGGCTTCGTGCGGTCACTGATTATGACTATGAATTTCAAATGACAAATTTCAACCGTAAAATCTGTGATCAGATTGACACTGTTTTCTTAATGACCGAAGGCCAATATTCTTTCTTATCCTCTTCGTCCGTTCGTGAATTGGCTCGGTTTGGTGGCGATGTGACGCCTTTTGTTCCTGCAGCGATTGCAAAAGTGGTATCCGAAAAATTTGCAAAAAAATAAGGTCACCTATGTGGCCTTTGATTTTTTAAGATTCTGATTGTATCAATGATACCCAATTGTCGAAAAATTCCGCAAAGCCTTCTGCATCTGCAAATGCAGCTTCATCTGAGAGCGGATCTGCACTATGAATCACTTTTCCGTCCAATACATAGAAGATCGTTGGCGTGAACTGATAGGCTAGTACATCATTGTTCGTTGGGTACTCTAAACTCGATTCTATTTTGTACACCATAATATGATGAATTTCCACAAATTCGATTAGAATGGGCTCAAATTCTTGACACGAAGAACAAGTTTCGCTCGAAACATAGAGAATAAATGTATCGTTTTGCTCAATCATGTCTGACAAATCTTGATATGAAATGTCCATTGGTTGAATGATGGACGAATCTGTCGTCATCGTAAGTTTTGCGCCATTTTGACAAGAAACCAGAGAAAACGAAAGCAATACAACAATCAGTATAATTAATTTCTTCACATTATCACCTACAACAAGTATAGCGAATTACGATGGTATAGTCAAACAATCTTACTGAAATTCTCAATAACTCAAAGGAGATTCCTATGGAACCAGACAAATTGTCGAAGATTGAAATTGTAAAAGAGTTAATACGGACAAAAGTGGATGAATATATTATAGATGCTCACACCAATAGTTATAATGAGCTATTTTTGAAAGAATATGTTATCTACGAGCTAACTCAACTTAAAAATTTGGGGATTTCTGACGAAGCCTTATTTTTGTTATACTTCAACATCGACAATTTAATGGAAATCAATGCGAAATATTCTCCCGAAGCAGGGGATGAAACTATTTCAAGTATTGGATATATCATCAAACAGATGAAAAGCGAATCGGATTTGCTCATTAAAAGAAATGGTCCTGGCTTTATTTTGTTTATCCATCGTTCTGCCAAATTCAACATTTCTGATTATGCTTCAAAGATCCAGCAAGAAATCAAAAAATCTGACATTTTCATCGAACCGACAACGGTATCCATTGCTTCTGTGTGTTCAAAAGAGATTGGATCAGAACTCGATCCCGCTGAACAATGCTATCGACTTCTAACGATCGGTGGAAAAAGAATCAATATTGTGCCTAGTATGGGGCCAAACGCATTTCTTGATAAAGACATTCCAACCTTGTATACTTCAATCGGAAAGATATTAGTTGTTGATTCTGATACTATCACCCAAAAAATATTGAAACAATTCTTTTTAAGAAATGCCGTGGAGGTTGTTTCATCTCCGGACTGTGTCGATGCCCTTTCCATTGCAAAAAACGTTCCGTTTGATGCGATCATTGTTGAGAAAACCTTACCAAAAATGGATGCTTTCACAATGAAAAGCAAACTGAATGAATCTTCTTTCACAATGAATACTTTATTTGTATTAATGACTCACCGCAAGACAACCGAGGTTGTCCAAAGAGCAAATGAGTTAAGAATTGATTATGTCGTTCAACGTCCTCTCATGTTTGAAGAGATATTAGGTTTCATCCAACGTGAGATTAAAAAAAGAGGAACGAGACTATGACAGTAAATTCGATACTTATCATCTCAATCATATTAGGCCTCATTAGTATTTTCTTTGTCCTTCATATTTTTGATCATTATCGGAACGTCAAAAGAAAAGCCAAAAAAATGGCTCAAATTCAGGATTACATTACTAGAAGATATGTATCCAAGGAAAAAATCGAAAAAAAATACCCTAAGAATCTGTTTTTGGAAGCCTATATAGATTTTTCCAACACCATCGAATTATCTACTGAAATCAAATATGACGTATATAAAGACATGGTTTCTATGGGCTTAGTACAAAAGTATTTGAAAGCGCTGAATTCCAAGAATGATATTAAAAGAATGCGTGCCATCACTTTTCTCTCGACCTTCCAAGAGAAATATATTATCAATACGATGTTAACCCATCTCGGAATCGAATCCAATGAACGAGCAAAAACGCTCATTGCCTATTCGCTGAAAAACAGAATTGACGAGATTACACTTCCTGTGATATTGGACAGTTTGGTAGGCAGTAAAAGGTTCTATCAATATCGAGTGATTCATCTATTACAACAACACATGCCTAAGAATATTTCAAATATCGAAATTTTCTTTCATCGGAAAGAAATAGAAATCAAAGAAGTATTGGTCGATTTAGCAAATGCAATGTACCACCCTTCTTTTGAAAAAATATTATTGAGTGAAAGAGATAAAATTGAACATGTTCTTTCGGGTGGTATCGAAATTGAATATCAGAATGTGTCAGAGTTTCGAGTACAAAGACTACAGTATCGAATTCTAAGTGCTTTGTCTACCCAGTACGGGTATTTCTTTAGGGAACCGAAGTATTTGCTTCATTCCGACGAAGAAATCGCGAAAATCGCAGCAATGTCTCTTGCAAAAGAGAAGACGCTTCATTCCATTGAAGAATTACTGAAAGCGTCTGAATTTGCGATCAGTCCTGATATCTATGCTCACGCGATTCTTGTTATTTTGGAACATCGCCAGTCCTACTATGATTATTTGATTGAGTATGCCAAAACGACTGATAACTTAAGAATCCAAGCGGTGTTATCTCATGTGTTCAGCCATAGAATTGAATACATTATCATGAAACTTCAAAAGAAACGTTCTAAAGACCTTTCTCTGATTGTTTCTTTGATGATTGAAAACGGATCTTTCATCGACATCATCAATTTTTTGAACCAAAATAAAGATTCTTCGATTGAAAACGTCGTCATGAGCATCATTCAACCTATTTCGGTACTGAATGAACCTTTACTTCTTGATTTAAATACTTATTTGTCGAAGGATATCTACAAAAGAATGGGATTTCATCACTTCTCAGTAGAAAAACCGAAGGTAAAACACTCTCTGAATGAAGTGAAGAAAACAAGATGGCTTCTTAAAATTCTATTCTTTTCAATCTTCATTCTTCCAGTGATTTTTTTCTTGACTCATTTAGGTTTTACAGTGACTTCTCCTTTGATTGAAACTCTTAAAAAATATGTGGTTTTCGTTAATTTGGTATTTATTTTCTACTATTTGACCGTTAATTTTGTTTACTTCGGACTAGCGATATTGTCGTATTTCTCAAACAAGAAACAGTCTACGCTTTGGAAACTGAAGAGTCATCCATACTTGTATGAGTCCGGAATGATTCCAAGCGTTTCCATCATTGCCCCTGCCTATAACGAAGAACTTTCGATTGTAGAAAACATTCATTCGCTTTTGAATCTCGATTATCCTGAATATGAAGTCATAGTCGTCAATGATGGTTCAAAAGACAGAACACTGGAAACGGTGATTCATCATTTTGATTTGATACGAAAAGATATAGACTCTTATTCAAATATAAATACAAAATCAATTCGTGCTGTCTATAAAAACAAGTCTTTCCCAAATCTAACCGTGATTGATAAAGAAAACGGTGGTAAAGCCGATGCGCTTAATGTTGGAATCAACTATGCTAAAAACGAATACGTTTGTGGCATCGATGCCGATTCTATTCTAGATTCTGATGCTCTTTTACGGGTAATGTCTTCGATTCTAGATCACGATAAAATTACGATTGCTCTTGGTGGGACGATTGTACCTGTCAACGGATCCGTTATCGATCGAGGACACGTTGAACATTATGGCTTACCAAAAAATCGTCTCGCACGTTTTCAAACCATTGAATACCTTAGAGCTTTCAATATTAGCAGACTTGGTTTTTCAGAACTACACTCATTACTCATCATTTCAGGCGCTTTCGGGTTGTTTGAAAAACGGATATTAATTGAATCGGGTGGCTATTTAACCGTCAGTTCATTAAAAAAAGATACCGTTGGAGAAGATATGGAGCTCGTCGTTAGAGTCACGAGAAGAGCTCTTGAAACCGATTTGAATTACAGAGTGGATTTCATTTCGAAATCGAAATGCTATACTGAAGTCCCAGAAAATACAAAATCACTTTTCAAACAAAGAAATCACTGGCAAAGAGGACTTGTGGACATTCTGTCTTATCATCGACATTTGATATTTAATCCCAAGTATAAACAGGTTGGATTAATCGCTATGCCTTATTTTTTCATCTTTGAAATGGTTGGCCCTTTATTTGAAGTTCAAGCATATGCGGCAATCATCTTAGGCATCGTTTTCGGATTGTTGAATGCCCCGATTTTATTAGGATTGATGGTTGTGTCGATTTTGATGGGGATTGTTCTTTCAATGTTATCTTTATTCATTTCGGAATCCGAACATGAGACCTTCTCTTTTAAAGAAATTTTATTGTTGATATTCATTGGATTCGTTGAAAATTTCGGTTGGAGACAATTCATTAGTGTTTACAGAGTAAAAGGATTCATCGCATCATTAAGAGAAAATCAGGCTTGGGGACAAATGAACAGAGTTGGTTTTAACCCTCAGCCTCAAAAGAATTTAGACAAGTAAGAAATGCACAGGGATGATTCCTTGTGTTTTTCTTTTTTAAGGATAAATATTGCTTTACAAAAGGGGGTTAACATATTATAATAATTAATGCGTTACGAGAAAATGACTCGGTAGCTCAGTTGGATAGAGCAACGGCCTTCTAAGCCGTCGGTCGGGGGTTCGAATCCCTTCCGAGTCGCCACTTATAAATCAAGAAGATTATGCCCCCAAGCATAATCTTCTTTTCTTATCACGCTGGATTATGCTATAATTCAGTAGAATCATCATTTACATGGAGGCTATTATATGAAAATCAAACAATGTAGTCTTGAGATTGAAGACCTAATTCACCAAAAAATCAGGGAATACAATCGGCAATTCTTTAGCGATACTGAAGATTTGTCTTTATACCTATCGGATGATGACGACCAATGGATTGGTGGAATTGTTGCTTCTAGAACACATGACGGAATAGATATTGAATTTCTGTTTGTCGAAGAAAGTTTTCGTGGAATGGGCTATGGAACTTTCCTCCTCCAATCGATAGAAAAGAAAGCTGTCGAACTTCATGTTAAACGCATTATGCTAAATACTTATGAATTTCAGTCATTGGACTTCTATTTAAAAAATGGATATCTCGTTTTTGGACAATTAAGTCCATGTTTCAAGGAATATAGCCAATATTTTTTAAAGAAAGAGATGTAATTCATACATATTCGTGAATGAAATTTCACCAATTAATGATATAATATTACTATCATGACCCGGTAGCTCAGCAGGACAGAGCAGCGGCTTCCTAAGCCGTCGGTCGGGGGTTCGAATCCCTTCCGGGTCGCCATGTCAAATGGCCCGATAGCTCAGCTGGATAGAGCAACGGCTTCCGGAGCCGTCGGTCGGGGGTTCGAATCCCTTTCGGGTCGCCATTGACGATTTACCACTCATTTGAGTGGTTTTCTTTTTTTTCTTATCATTCGCAATTTATCATGATATAATAAAATTAAGTAGTTGTTTGGGGGGTATTTATTATTATGAAACATGCATGGTACCGTGAAGGCGTCGTATATCAAATCTATCCACGAAGTTTCCAAGATTCAAACGGAGACGGGATTGGCGACTTGAATGGAATTATCAAAAGAATCCCCTACTTGAAGGATTTGGGAATATCTATTGTTTGGATGTCTCCTGTCTATGACTCTCCAAATGATGATAACGGTTATGATATTTCAAATTATCAAGATATTCTAAAAGACTTCGGTACTTTGGATGAAATGTTTGAATTAATCAAGAAACTTCATGAAAACGGCATTAAATTAGTCATGGATTTGGTTGTCAATCATTCCTCAGATGAGCATCCTTGGTTTCAGAAATCGAGAAAAAGGGTAGCTCCTTACGAAGATTTCTATTATTGGAAAAAGAAGAAAAGAAATTGGACTTCATTTTTCGGAGGCCCAGCTTGGACATATGATGAAGAAAGAAAAGAGTATTACCTTCACTTGTTTTCGAAAAAACAACCCGATTTGAATTGGAATAATCCCCTCGTACGTGAAGAAGTTAAAAACATTATGAGATTTTGGTTGGATCATGGAGTAGATGGTTTTCGGTGTGATGTGATTAATCTGATTGCGAAAGCGGATGGACTTCCCAACGGGAAACCTACCCCCATACTTTGTGGTCATGAACATTATATGAATCATCCCAAAATCCATCCTTATCTGAAGGAACTTCGAGATGAAGTGATTTCAAAATATGATTGCTTTACAGTAGGCGAAACTGCATTTATTACTCCAGAAACAGCCCTTTCCTACATAGACGAAGATATTCGAGAACTGGATATGGTCTTTCAATTTGAACACATGGCAGCGGATAATTATTATGTGAAATGGTTTATGAAAAAATTTAGACCGATGAATCTGAAAAAGCCTTTATCGAAATGGCAAGTCGGTTTGATGGGTAGAGGATGGAATTCACTATATCTTGAGAATCATGATCAACCACGAAGTTTGTCTCGGTTTGGAAGTCTTGAAAACAGATATGAATCAGCCACGATGTTAGCGACGATGATTTATTTTCAACAAGGAACCCCATTTATATTTCAAGGTCAAGAAATCGGTATGTCGAATGTCAGTTATGATAATCTAGACGATTATCAAGACATTGAAACCAAAAACATCTATAAGACCGGGCGCAAGTTAGGACTCTCTCATCAGAGAATGATGAAAAAGATTAAAATGATGTCAAGAGACAACGCAAGAACTCCGATGCAATGGGATAAATCGGCTTTTGCTGGCTTTACCACTCATACGCCTTGGTTGAAAGTCAATCCAAATTACCAAGAAGTCAATGTTGAAAATAGTTTAAAAAAGGAACGGTCCATTCTAAAATATTACAAAGAAATCATTCGTTTGAGAAAAAACCATCCTATTATCGTCTATGGAGATTATCAAGACATTGATTTTAAAAACCAAACTCTATATGCCTATTCTAGATCTTTGGGAGAATCAAAACTGATTGTACTATGTAATTTTTCAAAAGGTCAATGTTCAATCAAGCAAATGGAAGATCTTTCGAAATATGAATGTATTCTTCATAACTATCCTGCCTACGATCACATGGATAAATTGTTACCCTATGAAGCACGAGTGTATTTAAAAAAGTGAGTTTTGAACTCACTTTTTTTGTTTTAGATATGTATTTTTGATATTGAAGTAGTCTTTCAAATGCAGAATCAATCTTTGTTCGTAGCCATTCTTGTCTACAATATATCCTTCACCATGTTTACAATTCGGAACTTGGAAAAAGTCTTTCGTTGGTGCCTTTGAAATTTCATGCAACGCTTTTCCGACCGCAAAAGGCACTTTTTCGTCTTTCTCACCATGGATGATCATCAGAGGAATTCTATTTTTGCGAACCGCTTGAGATACACTGACACTTCCAAAAAAGAATCGTCTGGACAGAAATGATATAATCGATGCGCCAGGAAGGATTATACGAAGTGCTTTGGGCTTTAGATTATTCCAAAGCATATTCCATATGCTATCAAAACCAGAATCGGCGACGATGAATTTAACGTTCTGTGGAAGGTTTAAGGTTGTGGAAAGAAAGATGGTCGATGCGCCCATTGAAACACCGTGGAGAAGAATCTGGTCGGTTGCGCCATAGGTTCTGAGTGCAAAGTGAATCCATTTCTTTAAATCATATTTTTCAAAGTGACCGAGTGTCGTAAATGCGCCTTCCGATTGACCGTGCCCTCTCATATCGAGAAGCATGACTTTAAATCCTAAATCACTGTAGAATTTACCTATTATGATCATATCTTCAAGATTCGCATGATACCCATGGACAATTATCGCAAGATTAGTAGATTCGTTGTCCAGAGAAGGAATGAACTTTCCTTTCAAGGTCACATTGTCGTAAGACTTAATGGAAATCTCCTCTTTGGGCACTTTTTGGTACCATTCATAGGAGGCCTTGAAGAACTCACTGTTTTGATCCACAACTCTATAATCTTTATCTGGATCCATTTTAAAAACACGTAAGTATAAAACATAGGATAAGGATAAATAAGCTACAAGAATAACGATAAGGATATAGATCCATAAATCGCCCATAGAATCACCTCTTGATTTCATTTTACCATATTATCCAAAAATATGAGATGGCTTTCACACGATTATTTATTCGTTCTGTGTTTTCTTTTCTTTGAAAAAGGGTATAATACTATTTAGGAAGGTGATCCCATGGTAAAATTTGGAGTATTTGGCGCTGGAAGAATCGCAACTACTTTCTCAAATGCGGCAAATGGAATTCATGAAAATCTATATGCCATCGCTTCAAGGGATTTGGAGAAAGCAGAGAAATTTGCGAAAGATTTCAAATATGAAAAAGCATATGGTAGTTATGAAGCTCTTTTAGAAGACCCTGAAGTGAACTGTGTTTACATTGCCACCCCTCATTCTTTTCATTATGAGCAAATGAAGATGTGCATCGAAATGGGTAAAAACATTCTATGTGAAAAAAGTTTTACTTTAAATTCCGAACAGGCAAAGGAAATATATAAGCTCGCAGAACAAAAGAAGTTGTTTGTGATGGAAGCCTTTTGGACAAGATTTTTACCTACGATTCTTGAAGTACAAAAGCTGGTTGAAGAAGACATCATTGGAGATATCTTCCAAATTGAAGCCAATTTTGGATTCTCTTCTGAAAAGAAACCCAGCGATCGACTTTTTAATCCTCTTCTTGGCGGAGGCGCACTTCTAGATATTGGAATTTATCCGATTACATTCGCCAATCTGTTTTTAGGAGTCCCAGACAGTTTTGATAGCAATGTCTTTTTTCATCAGAGTGGCGTAGATACTTCTGAAAAAATTACCTATTTTTATCCTGAGGCACAGGCTGTCCTCAATGTGTCTTTTATGGAGGATTTAGGTACGGAAGCAACAATCTATGGAACCAAAGGCTATATCTATTTCCCGAATTTTCATAGTGCTGAAGTCGCTACAGTCTTTAATAATAGTCATAAAGTCATCAAAGTAATTGAGCATAAACACATCGTGAACGGGATGGAATATGAGATTTTCGAAACTGTTAAATGCATTAAAAAGAAGCTATTGGAAAGCCCAATCATGACGCATGAAGCTTCGATTGAAATACTGAGACAAATGGATGAAATCCGAAAATCATGGAATTTCAAATATCCGCAAGAATTAGGGTAAATATTATTTGACTTATTGAAGGGGATACTGTATAATATCTCCCGTATGTGAAACGCATACCGCACATAAATGGTTCATGAAACGGTTCATTCCGTACCATCCTGGCGAGTCTTAAATAAATATGAGGAGGTGCTGTAATGTACGCAGTAATTGAAACAGGTGGAAAACAACTTCGAGTTGAAGTCGGACAAGAGATTTTCGTTGAGAAGTTGGACGTTGAAGTAAATGAAACTTATACGTTCGACAAAGTGCTTATGGTGGGTGGCGACAAGGTTAAACTTGGAAAGCCATACGTCAAAGGTGCCACTGTCACTGCTACGGTGAGCAAACATGGCAAGGGTCCAAAAGTGATTATTTTCAAATATGAACCCAAGAAGCATTATCACCGTAAAAATGGTCATCGTCAACCATATACAAAGCTAACGATTACCGATATTCAACTGTAATTTGATTTTAAATCTATTTTGGAGGTGTTTTTTATGATACTTGAAATGCAAGTTCTCGAGCTCATGGCTTCGAAAAAAGGTGTTGGGTCGACCAAAAACGGTCGTGACTCTGCCGGACGTCGCCTTGGTGCCAAGTTGTCTGATGGACAAGTTTGTACCGCCGGATCAATCATTTATCGTCAAAGAGGAACGAACATCCATCCCGGTGAAAATGTCGGTTTGGGTAAAGACCATACTTTGTTCGCATTGATTGATGGCGTAGTCAAATTTGAAAGATTAGGAAAAGACAGAAAACAAGCATCTGTTTATCCACAAGTTTAAAAACAGGTTGATACCTGTTTTTTTCATTTTGGAGGAATCATTGTGTTTACAAAACTGTTTCTCGCAATCAAACACTTCCCTCAGTGGATGCGTGATGTCTTTATCGAAGACAAAATCCTATATTATGGCGTTTGGTCTTTGATTGGAACCGTTGTATTATCAATCATGCATTTTTTCTCATTTCGAAACGATACCATTTATTTGATTTTAATGTTTGCAATTCCATTTGCCGAATTGTTTGCGCAAATAGGCAGAAACATTCAATTCAAAGTGAAAAAGAACATTCAAAGCAGGTTTCAACAGACTTCGGAAAACTTCCCTATTCTTTTCATCATTGTGATGATGGCTGTCAATTTTCCGATGATTATTTATACGCATCACGGTTTTGGCTCTGAGATTTATGACGAATATTTCGTCATGATGATATTTGAAATCGTCTTAATCTTACTTTACATTATTTTATCCAAATTAAAGGGTAAAATTCGGCTAGGCATATTATTGCTCTCATACCTATTGGGTTTATCATTTCTAGCCATTACCTATATTCTTGCCATTACGATTTAAGCATAAAGTGTTCAAGTGATTTTTGAACAGAAGGAACTCCATAATGAAAAAAGTATATCTAAAACAACTATATAACTTTGATGAGGAACATCAACGCTATGTTCTGGAATTGGCGCTTGACGAATACTTGGAATTGTTTAATCCCTGGGATGCGGCTCCGATGAAAAAAAAATCAATGGATCCAGAACTTGTGAATTTTTTGGAAGATGCGTCCGAAGATATTCCACTTAAAGATGAAATCGAGATTGTGTTCATTTTGCCAAAAATTGAATATGATTTAGATATTGAAAGTACATCTAGGAAGGTATTCATCAACTATTTCAATTTTTTGGTTCACTTAATCAACCGTGAACTTCAAAAATTTCTGAAACAGTCTCTAACTTATATCCTATTTGGATTTTCATTTCTATTGATGTCATACTACCTTGAAAAACTGACAAACGGCGTCACTTTGGAAATAGTATCTCAAGGATTATTCATCGGTGGATGGGTCTTCATTTGGGAATCCTTTTCCTTATTCTTCTTCAAATCAAGAAATCAAAACTTAAAGAAAAAATGGTATTTAAGACTACTAAACTGCCCGATAAACTTTAAGTATCACGGGACGGATACTTCTAGCTCAACCAAATAATATTGTCTTTATGAGCTACATTCTTCAAAAGCACTCGTTTGAGTGCTTTTTATATTGAAAAAATCATAAACATGAGATATAATAACTCTGTGAAACTGGTTACATAAAGTGAGGTTCCTATGGAAAAATATAAGTTCAATCAAAAAGCATTTGAAATCTATGATTATGACAAAGTAAAGACATTTTCGAGTTTTTTACCTGGACTAGCAGGAAAAAAAGGTATTCCGTTATGGGCTTTTTATGTTAATAGAGGTCAGGTAATTTCTTCTTTTGGCTTAAGAGATAAAAATGGCTCGATTATGGAATTTTATCCAGCTAACCTAGCATACATGTATGTTTCTACGATTGGATTCAGAACTTTCGTGAAGTTGGATGGAAAGACTTTTGAGATTTTTGATGCTTTGAACGAAACGCCAAAAAGAGTCATGAGAATTACTCAGTCAGCCGTTTCGATTGAAGAAACCAACCTAGAGTTGCAGATAAGAGTGAAGGTGACTTATTTTGGCTTGCCAAACGAGGACTTTGCGGCAATGACTAGAAGAGTTGAGATTACGAGTCTTTCAGAAAACAAAAGAAAAATCGAAGTCATGGACGGCATTACTCAAATTTTGCCATCCGGAGTTGACTATGGTGGGTATAAAGCGATATCCAATTTACTGAGAAGCTGGATGAATGTTGAAAATTTGGAGAACCAAGTAGCCTTTTTTAAACTACGTTCTTCCACTGGCGATGAAGCAGAAACAAAAGTATCAAAAGACGGAAATTTCTATCTTTCCTTCGTTGATCATCAACTGACAACACCGATTACTGATTGGGATTTGGTATTTGATTATGATACTTTATTCAAAGCTCCAAGATACTTTGAGCGTCACTCCATCGAAGAGATCAACTCTCAGCCACAAATAACCGAAAATAAGGTTGCTTGCGGATTTACACCACTTTCAAAGGAGATCAATCCAAATCAAACCATTCAAATTGATACTTTGATTGGATATACGATTGATGTTGAAACCATTAACCGAAAAGTCGACTACTTATCCAAACCTGGCTATTTTGATTCGAAAGAAATCGAAGCTGCAAAAGTGATTGATGTTTTATTAGAAGATGTGACCACAAAGACAAGTGTCCCTTTATTTGATGAATACATCAGACAAAATTATTTGGATAACCTCTTAAGAGGAGGATATCCAATGACAATTCCAACAAAGGACAAGTCTTTCGTCTATTACCTCTATAGTCGTAAACACGGTGATTTGGAAAGAGACTACAATTTCTTCACAATCGCACCTGAATTTTATTCACAGGGTAACGGTAATTTTAGAGACGTTTGTCAGAACCGGAGAAATGACGTTTTATTTCACCCTGAAATCGGAGAAACGAATCTTTTCTTATTCGCCTCGCTGATTCAAGCAGATGGATACAATCCTCTTGGAATCAACGGCTCGACTTTTGAATTAAAAGACAAGACCGTTGCCGGTAGTTTAATTAAAAAATACTATGGTACAGAACAACCTGACTTGGTGTCTCACATCCAAGGTAAATTCACACCAGGAAGTATCATCAACCTGGCTTATCATAAACATTTAGATACCGCTTTTTCAGATGATGAATTGCTTAGTGATCTTTTAGGCCACGCAACACAAAACATTGAAGCTAGTTTTGGCGAAGGCTTTTGGAGTGATCACTGGACCTACATTCTTGATTTAGCTGAAAATTACGAACACATATTTCCTGACAAAATGAATTCTGTTCTCTATGACAATATGGATTATATGTACTATAATTCACCTGTTTCAGTGTACCCAAGAAGTGAAAAAACTGTGGTTGACGGTAAAGGTTTCGTTCGACAATACGGCGCACTTCGTCATCCTGATAAAGAGAAAATAGCCGCTTTCAATATGAAAGAGCATGGCACAAACTGGTTGACATTTGAAACTGGACCCGTTGTCAAGACGAATCTTTTCTCCAAACTGTTTGTTCTAGCTTACAATAAGTTTACTTTGCTAGATCCCTATGGAATAGGAATTGAAATGGAAGGAAACAAACCGGGTTGGAATGACGCGATGAATGGTCTTCCAGGACTGTTTGGAAGTGGAGTCAGTGAGACCTTAGAATTATTGAGATTGGTCAGATATTTAATCAAACACATCGATCAAGATAAAATGATTGAACTCCCTGTTGCTCTATTGAATCTCGTGGATCAAACACAAGATGTTGATTCAAGCGATGATTTTATTTATTGGAATGAGATACGTACATATACTGAAGCATATCGCGAGATTATTCGAAAACCAATTGCGAAAACGAGGTTCATGCCGGCAAACGAATTGAAAAATGCGCTTTCCTCAATGGAAAGCAAATTGGAGCTTGCGGTTCAAAAAGCGATCCAATTAGGAAATGGCATTGTCCCGACATACTTAATCTATGAAGCGACTGATTTTTCAAAAGTCATCGATTCAACCGGAAAAGAAATATTGTCTCACTATGGAATGCCAAAGGCAAAAGTACATGCATTCAAAGTGAAGGCACTACCTTATTTCTTAGAAGCACCCGCTCGGTACTTAAAGGTCGAAAAAAATCCAACGATTACGAAAGCATTGATTGAAAAGGTTAAAAAGACTGATTTATATGATGAAGTCCTTGGAATGTATAAAACAAGTTCAGATTTAGAACATTGGGGCTATGACATCGGTAGAATCAGAGCTTTTACAAAGGGTTGGCTTGAAAGAGAATCCAATTTCCTTCATATGACCTACAAGTATTTGCTTGGAATATTGAAGAGTCATCACTACGAAGAATTCTTTATCGAAGCCAAAACGAACTTAGTTTATGAACTTAATCCAGAAGTGTATGGACGATCCACTTTGGAAAATTCTTCATTCATCGCCACTTCAAACAATCCGAATCCTCATCTTTATGGACAAGGATTTGTGAGCAGACTTTCTGGATCTACCGCTGAGATGATTAGCATTTGGAGCTTACTAATGTATGGCCATGACATGTATCACTTACACAATGGCGTACTCTCTTTAAAATTGAAACCTTTGCTTCCAAAAGAATATTTTAATCATCAAAAGATAGAGACTACCTTCCATCAAATCAAAATAGTATATATGAACCACTCTGGAAAAGATGGTTGGCTATTAGAACCGACATCCTATCTGCTTAAGAAAAACGGAAGTGATGATGTCCTTGTCAAAGGAAACATCATAGAAGGAAAACTTGCAGAAGACATTCGAAACCATCAATATCAAGAAATCGTCATTACGCTTGAATAAAGGACAGCAATGTCCTTTTTTCTTGACTTGTAAATTGCGAATAAAACCAAAATAAAGTATAATAATACCTAGAGGGTGATACGATGATTCAAGAGTGTATCCAAATACATAAAAAGATCTATTCAAACACCGAAAAACTTCGTCTGTTTTTCTCTCCTGGGAGAGTGAATTTAATAGGCGAACACATCGACTACAATGGTGGTAATGTATTGCCTATCGCCATTTCTCTTGGAAATTATGGATGTATTCAACTACGTTCTGACAATATCATTCATCTTTATTCTGAGAATTTTAAAGATTTAGGAATTGTAACTTGTGACTTAGAGCATCTAGAATACAATGAAGAACACGGATGGGCAAATTTTGCCAAGGGTGTCATTCAATACTTAAAAAGCCTTGGCCATATCATCAACCAAGGAATGGATGTCACGGTTGATAGCAACCTTCCTATCGGCGCAGGTTTATCGAGTAGTGCTTCGATTGAAGCATTGTTTTCTATCATGATGAAAGAAGTATTCTCTTTGAATATATCAAATCAAGAACTCGCACTATTATCTCAGAAGGTAGAAAATAAATACATCGGCTTGAACTGTGGAATCATGGACCAATTCATTGTCTTAAATGCTGAAGACAAAAAAGCGATGCTTCTAAATACGCATTCGCTTGACTATCGAAACGTTGAGTTCAATCTAGGGGATTATCAACTGGTAGTGATTGATTCCAAAGTTGCAAGAGGTCTTGTCGGTTCAAAATACAATGAAAGACGCAAAGAATGTAGTCAAGCCTTAGAAATCATTCAAAAAACAACTCCAGTGTCCACGCTTTGCGAGTTGAAAGTTGATGAATTCTTACCTTATGAAAAAGAGTTAGGTCCTTTATTATTCAAAAGAGCGAAACATGCTGTATTTGAACAGGCAAGAACGATGAAGGCTTTCGACTCTTTAGAGAATAATGACATATTGTCCTTTGGAAAATATGTGACACAGTCTCATGACTCCTTATCAAACGATTATGAAGTCTCGATTCCTGAACTCGATGAACTTGTCAGACTTGCACTCGAAAAAGGATCCGTAGGATCTAGAATGACTGGCGCTGGTTTTGGTGGATGTACCATCAATATCGTAAAAAAAGATTTGGTTTCAGATTTAATCGAACATGTGCAAATTGAATATGAAACAAAATTCCATAAAATTGCCGAGTTCTACATCATGGATGCATCAGGCTCGGCTAGAGAGTTAAAAGGTAAAAATTTATGACAATTTCACGTATCAGCAAGGTAATGTTACTTGCTTTGATTGAAACCGTATTATTCTTTGTCGCTTTCTTTATCGTCATTTTTGGTGTCAGTTACTTTCAGGCAAACTTGTTCCTGTTTACCGATTTCTCGGTATTGAGTTATAGTGTAGGCTGGGAAAAAGTACTGATGTCCATCTATCTGGGATGTAACGCCTTATTTATGATATTCATTAGTTTGATCGTCATCGAATTAGTGCTTTTCATTCTTAGAACGATGGTGAAGAGCGTTTTATCCACCTATCGATACCTAAGCTTGAAATCGACGGACAAAGCGGACTTGGTTGTCAAGAAAGTCTCGTTGATTACACTATTTAAGTGGATGAGAATCAATTCTACGAAAAGAGCGATCATTACTTATATTGTACTGATTGTCGTTATATTTGGATTTAAGTTTGTTTCCGAACAGATTATGAAGGCCAGTGATTTCTTTATTTACAGAGTATATGAGAATAAGCATTTGTATACCCAAACAGATGACTATGATTTTACCAACGCGATTGAATCGATGGATGAATATACTTTACAGATATCCTCGAGTGTTGGAAATATTCATCTTTATCAGATGAAAGACCAAACTCAAGCCAATTTTGTCTATTTGTATGATGAAACTGATCAGTTGGCAAGTTATTCATTCATCGTCGATGAAATAGGCAAGACGATCACAATCGTTTTTAATCAAAGCGTTTATTCTTACAATGAGTATTCAGACACTTTACGACCGCAGATGGAGTTATATTTACCCGAAGGTTTGATTTTGAATGATGTGCACTTGTCGATCGAAGTTTCAGGAGACATCGTGGTTGATTATGCAGGTATGAATACACTTGACATTGTCGCCCACGATTCCGAGATTTACGTTTCTGCACTCAATTATGTCATCGAAAATCTTTCAGTCGATGTTGAATCCTCGAAAGTCAGGATTCAAACTAGATCTCTTAATGTTGCCACTATCGAATTGAATGACTCTGAAGCAACCCTTACGCTAGGTGAGATATATAATGATTTATCGATTGAAGTCATGAATGAATCGCAACTTTATTTATACAATGTTGATGTCGATGACTTGACGATTCATTCAAGCGATTCTTTTCTTGAACTCAGAGAAGTTTATGCAACAACAATCATTGTCCATCTGAACAACGATACATTTGAACATTTAAACGGATCTGCGACGGATCAACCTGAATCCTATCAGATTTACCAAACCGAATCCACTGTCGTACTGAGAGGTGTGGAAAGTGATTCTTAAAGCTCAAATTGAAGATTTAGAAGAGATTGCTAGTCTCGCTCGAATCATTACCAAAAACATTCATGATTTAGGCATTGACCAATGGTCTGACTCTTACCCCCTTTATGAGCACTTCGAAAAAGATATGAATGCCTCAGGTTTATATGTTTTTAAGTCTAGTGGCAAACTGATTTCATCAATCTCGATTCTTCCGGAAAACGATCCGTTCTATACAGAACTCACTTGGCTGAAAGAAAAGTCTTTGGTCGTTCATCGTTTAATGGTTCATCCTGATTACATGAAACAGCATATTGGTAGTTTGATGATGGACTTTGCTCGTTTGAAGGCCATCAATGAGGGTTATGAATCGATTAAAGTCGATACACATCCCGATAATATTAGAATGCAAAAACTCATCCTTTCCTGTGGTTATACTAGGATTGGATACATGACGAGGATGAACCGGATCGGGTATGAGCTGGTTCTTTGAAAAAAGATGTGATTTCATCACTCTTTTTTTCTTTTTAGGCAAATCTGTGATATAATAAAGAAAGATTTTTTAGCGGGTGAATATATGTTTTTAGATGAAGTAGTATTACAAGTTAAGTCTGGCAAAGGCGGCGATGGTATCATCGCTTTTCGTCGTGAAAAGCACGTGCCCCTTGGAGGACCTTCCGGTGGAGACGGTGGAAAAGGCGGAAGCGTCATTTTCGAAGCGGACGAAGGATTGTCAACACTCTATGATTTGAAATATATGAAGCATGTCCGTGCGAAAGCCGGCGAAAATGGAAAGATTAAAGACATGCGTGGTGCAGACGCAGAAGACGTTATTGTCAAAGTCCCGGTCGGCACGACCGTATTTAATCTAGATGATAATCGTGTCATTTGCGATTTGGTTCAGCATGGAGAACAAGCGATTATCGCAAAAGGTGGAAAAGGTGGAAGAGGCAACTCTGCATTTGCGTCTTCAAGAAATAAGGCGCCTAGAATTCAAGAAAATGGTGATCCTAGCCAAATCGTGGATATTAGAGTTGAACTGAAGTTACTAGCGGATGTAGGTATCATCGGATTCCCAAGCGTTGGAAAATCGACGATTATATCCAGTGTCAGTGGATCGCGTCCAAAGATTGCGGATTACCCATTCACGACCATTATTCCAAACCTAGGTGTCGTCAGTCTTGACAACGTCAAAAGCTTTGTCTTAGCAGACATGCCCGGTTTAATTGAAGGTGCTTCTCAAGGCTTAGGACTTGGAATTCAATTTTTGAAACACATTGAAAGAACCAGAGTTCTTTTACATGTGATTGACATGTCTTTAGATTCCACGAGAGATCCTTATCAGGACTACATAACCATTAATAACGAACTTTCTACCTATAAATTCCAACTGTCGAAGCGTCCTCAAATCGTGGTTGCGAACAAGATGGATACAGAAGGCGCTGATGAAAGGCTTGCTGAATTCAAGAAACAATACCATGACGATTTTGAGATTGTAGAAATCTCCGCGCTGACAAAAAAAGGCTTGACGACATTGATGCAAAAAGCATCCCTGTTGCTTGAACAAACAAAACAGTTTTCCTTATATGAAGAAACTGAGATACCTTCCGAACTCATTGTCGAGTTTGAAAAAGAGGTCCCTTCCTTTGAAGTCATCCAGATTGATGAACATACGTATGAAGTTGTTGGAGAAGCTATTTCAAGATTGTATCAAAGATCGAATTTCATGACAGATGAAGCGGTCATGAAGTTTATCAGTCAACTAAGAAAACTCGGCGTTGACAATGCATTAAGAAAAGCCGGAGCGAAAGATACTGACATGGTTAAAATCATCGATTTCGAATTCGAATTTGTCGAATAAATCCTGACTTGTCATTGCGTCGGTCAAAATACTCATGATATAATGTGGAAGAGGTGAGCTCATGTACAGCTACTTAAAAGGAATCATTTCGGAAATAAAAGCGAATTACGTTACTTTGGAAGTCAATCAAGTGGGTTACCATATCTTGACGCCTAATCCATATGCTTTTAGTCATCATCAAGAAGTGACGATGTATACCTATCAAAAAGTCAGTGAAGACGAAATCTCTCTTTACGGTTTTAAGACTCCGGATGAAAAAGAGTTGTTCTTGAAATTGATTAGTGTAAACGGCATTGGTCCGAAATCGGCAAATGCAATTCTCGCTGCGGGGAGTGTAGCATCGATATCAAGTGCAATTGAATCGGGAAATGCGAAATATCTTCAAAAGTTTCCCGGAATCGGCCCGAAAGCTTCTCAACAAATCATTTTGGATTTACAAGGCAAAATCGATTTTGAGAATCTCAGTGAAAGAACAGGTTCGATTGCGGAAGTTGAAGAGGCTTTACAAGCCCTCGGATATAACCATAAGGAAATCACGAAAGTCATATCAAAACTCGATTCTTCCAAAGAGACAGCCGAACTGATTAAGGACGCTCTGAAATTCATGTTAAAATAAGAAGAAGGGAAACTTTCTTCTTTTTACTACCATGGCAATAAGTGCCACTTACCAATGAATATATGCATCTTAACCATGATTTTAATGACTTATAAAGAGGCGTAAGCTATAATGATATCATCTTTCCCGGGGAGAAATTCAGATAAAATTAAGGAGAATATATTATGTCAAAATCATTAAAAACCATTTTATTATTTTCAATCATGTTCTTATTTTCTTTTGCCTTAATGGCTTGCTCAGAAACCAATGGATTGATTCTATTGGAACGCGCTGCTTCTCAAAGCATTGAAGTTTCAGACTCATTAGATGAAGTAGATGATTCCGATTTATCGGATGCGGCGATAGACGACCTTGGAGTCGAATTATCATCAAGTTCAATAATGAACCTATCATTGAATGAAGACTTAACCCCTTATGAAAAAATCGTTGAGATTAGACGTTTACACACTTTAATCGTTGAAATTCACTTTGATATCGTTGATGAAAGAGATCAAACTAGAATCGCTTTTGAAACGCTTAGAACCTCGATTGCATCCGCGAGGGAAAACTCGATTATACTCTCCGATGAAGACAAGGTTCAGGTTGAACAGTGGGTAACGGAACTCAAAGAAATTCGAACTGAACTTCAAGCTACAATCGGGTTGGCCTATGCTCAAATGAGAGATTTAAGAGGAACTTATACACTGGAAAATCTAGATCACATCCTTTCAACTCATCAAGACGTACTCGATGTCCTGAATCTAAGACTTGAAAAGATTCAAAGAACCCATGAAATTTTGGCAGCCGCAAATGATTTATTGTTAACCTACTTGGAGCCATAATCTATGAAGATTGTCATTGAAGAGATTCGAAACATCGACGAGACTGAAGTCATCATAAAATGTAAAGAGATTGACGATGAAGTCAAAAAACTGGAAGCACAATTCAAACTGATGGACACAAAGATTTTAGCGAAAAAAGAGGATCGGAGCTTTGCTCTGATCCCTTCTGAAATCTATTATTTTGAGAGCATTGACAATAAGGTTTTTGCATACTTACAAAAAGAGGTATATGAAGTCACAAACAAACTTTATGAGTTAGAAGAATTTCTAAAGAATTCAACGTTCTTGAGAGTCAATAAAAACACCGTTTTAAACGCTTCTAAAATTCATCATTTCAAATCGACAATGAATGGTAGAATGGAAGCGACGTTAAAGAATAAAGAAGTCATTGTCATATCCAGAACATACGTATCAGGATTAAAGATGATGCTGGGAGGGTTGAAAAAATGAAACGATATTTTCTGACCTATGTAAAAGCTTTTTTTATAACAAATCTGTTTCTCATTCTATTACAGGCTGGAATCGTTAGAAGACTCAACATTCGTTATGACTATCTCCCAATCATCATTGGAGCGATGATTATTGCAATATTTCTAGGACTGGGGTCCATCATCTTCAAACGAGAGAAAGGTGCGTCTTGGTTGAATTTAATACTCGGATTCATCGTAATATTACCTAGTTTGTTTGTGATTAAGTTTCTATTCGGAATCATCATCTTCAGGTTCTCATTTGTGATTTATCTATTCGTCATCTTCATGGCAATCGTTTATAGCATCCTCGTGTTCTTTGCGACAAAGAAAGCAAGAGCAGAGGTTAAAGAAATGAATGAACTCTTGAACAAAGAGAAAAACAAAGAAGAATAAGCAAAAAGAAATCGCCGATGATAACGGCGATTTTTTATTTATTCAAATCAAATATTTCTTTCAGTTTATTTTTATCGTTTATTTTTGATAAAGCAAGCATCAAGAGGATTCTTGCTTTCTGACCATTCAAATTAGGAGCGAGAATGCATCCCATATCGGTTAGGTTCTTACCGCCTCCGACATACCCGTAAGTATCCAGAACTCGACCCGATGGGCAACGAGAAACCAATACGACAGGGATTGATTGGTCTAATAAGACTTGTATGCCTCTTAAAGACATTGGAGGCATGTTTCCACGTCCAAGTGCTTCAATGACAACGCCTTTGGTATCAGGATCCTTAGCGAGGTATTCAAAGAAGGAAGAATCCATTCCTGCATAGGCTTTCACTAAATGAACGTTGGATACGATCTCGTCTGTAATGACATGAGTTCGTTGATAAGAGACGTTTCTATGGAAGATGACTTGTTTGTTATCAACAATTCCTAAAGGACCATAATCAAGTGATTTAAAAGTATCAAGGGATAAGGTATTGGATTTTGTCACTTCAGAAGCTGCATTGATTTGATCGTTCATGACGACGAGTACACCCTTGTCAATGGAACGAGAAGAGCGAGCGACTAAAATTGAGGAGACTAAATTATTGATTCCATCAAAACCAAGTTCGGAACTGGACTTCATGGACCCGGTCACAATGACAGGTTTTTTGGAGTTCAAAATGACGTCAAGGAAAAATGCGGTCTCTTCTAAAGTATCTGTACCATGGACGACTACAACTCCTAATACATCATCTCTATCAAGATAAGATTGGATTAATTTGGAAATGTTCAACATCATCAAGGGAGTAATCGATGGTGAAGGGACTTTTGAAAATTCAACTATTTCAAGATCATTGTATATATCAGAGTGGAGAAGACTTGCCATTATTTCATCCGCAGAGAACGCAGGGATCACTGAATGGTTTACATCGTCTATCTTCATTGATATTGTACCACCTGTAAAAATCAAACATACTTTGCCCATAAAACCCATCCTTTCATAACATAACTCAATTATATCATAATCAATTGAAAAAGGGCCAGATAGAAATATGGATTTAGGGTGATTTGTACTAAACATTTCAAGTCGTTTTTTGAAGGGGTCAAAAACAAGGGCGTGTTTTCGCAAGATAAGTGCTATGCGTCAAATCAACACTTTCAACAAATGTTTATTCAATAGCGAAAGCTAGCGATTGTATATAAGTTAACATAATATATATTATAGGAAGTTAATGGGTGTATTTAAAAACGGGGTTTTTATCCCCGAAACTGAATATTTGTGAAGCAATGACGAATTCTTTCCGTGATTGGCGAGCGCTTCTTCTCACTTAAACATATTCAAATAATATTGATGAGCATAATAATTTTCTCCTTTTGTTCATAAATACACATCTATGTAATTCTCTTCGAAAATTGCCCGAATTTAATCGTTTTTTCTGTGAAGTGTATACTTATGCCCCAATAAACGAATAAATTCCTTAGGTTTTAAATTCGATTTCCAATAAAAAAAGCATTGAATTCAATCAATGCTTCAAATCATTAACTCTTCTTCTACTTCGATTCCAATCTGTGAGGCAAATTTGTAAGCCTCTTCTACAACGTCATCATACAAGTTTTCTGGTCGATGTGCATCGGATGAGATAATCACCTTACCACCCATCTCTTTAACCAACTTCCAAAATTCAAGTCTTGGATAAATGTATCTTTGTCCTTCATGCATCATGTAGGTTCCTCTTCGAATTCCATTGGCATTGATTTCAAGTGGAGTGTTTGTGTCGACTGCAGCTTGAATCAATCGTCTGGATTCTTCTTCGATGAAGGAATCAAATTTGGATACGCTATATAACATCAAGTCAGGGTGAGCAAGAAATAAGAAATATTTTGTCTTCATCGCTTCTATGACCATGTCGACATACTTCGTCAAATTTTTCTTCGCAAGGTCATAAGAACTTCTTAAGTTGTTTCTTCCGTTTGGATCTGAAATGTAATGTTGACCAAGGACAAGGTAATCGACCTTGGTTAACCAATCTTTGTAAATTTCATCGTGATCTTCAAAATATTCAATTTCTAGTCCGATATGAAGTTGAATTTGATTTTTGTATTTTTCTCTTGCGTCCAAGCATTTTTGTAAATAGAGTGGAAAATCTGATGGAACCATTCTGACGCTTCGATCTTTCAATTCTTTGAAGGGAGCGTGGTCACTCATGCCAAGAGTTTTGAATCCAAGACGAATGGCTTCTTCTACGTAGTCTTGAACGTCTCCGATCGCATGTCGGCATAAATACATGTGTGTATGGTAGTTGTTGTTCATTATTCTATTCTTAGGTGACATCCGATACTTTCCTCTCTTCTTAAAGCAGCTTCCGTTATGAGTTGTGCTGTCGTGACGATATTTAGTGTTTCATAGTAATGACGGGTCAGGTTCGGACTTTTGAGTAGGTTCTTAGAGATTTGATCAAGTACTGATTTTGTGAGAGTCAAACCTTTGGTGTTTCTGACGATGCCAACATGCTCGTCCATGTAATCTCCGATTTTCTTCCGAATCGGTTTGTAGTTATAATTATACTGTGGAAGAACTTCCATCTTTGGATCAGACTGAAGTTTTGAAGTTTCCAGAAGCTCATTCATCTGTTTCGATGCGGACAGTGCAAAAACAATGCATTCCAGTAAAGAATTGGAAGCGAGACGATTTGCGCCATGAACGCCACTGGAAGCTACTTCTCCTACGGCATATAGATTTTCTACCGTTGTTTTGCCTTGAAGATCGGTATAGACTCCGCCACACATGAAATGCTCACAAGGGGCAACCGGAATCAAGTCGATTCCCATGATGTAGCCTTCTTCTTTCACACGTTTAAATACGGTCGGAAAACGTTTCTCTAAAAACTTGGGATCTAAATGTCTTGTATCAATATATACATGGTCTGTCCATGTATCATACATTTCTCTATATATGGCTTGTGAGACGACGTCTCTAGGCGCAAGTTCCATCCGTTCAGGATCGTATTTTTGCATGAACCTTTGCTCCTCGACATTGACAAGAGTTGCCCCTTCTCCACGAAGTGCTTCCGTTATCAAAAAACGTCTTCTGGATTTCGAATCTTCTAAGTACAAAGCCGTCGGATGAAACTGAACAAATTCCATATCCCGAATCCGTGCACCAATCCGATGAGCCATTCCAATACCGTCTCCGGTTGCACTGAGATCGTTGGTAGTTGAGCCATAGACTGACCCAATTCCACCTGTGGCAAGAACCGTCATTTTTGCATGTATTGAATAATGAAGTTCATCATTTTCAAGGACAAAAGCCCCTGCACATTTTCCATCTTTTGACCGAATCAAATCCAGAGCGATGGTATTTTCGATGACTTGAATGTTTTCCCTCGCAAGGAGATCGTCTGTCAGACTTTTCGTCGTGTTATACCCAGAGGCATCTCCTCCGCTATGGAGGATTCTCTTATGAGAATGACCGCCTTCTTTTGTTAGAAGATATTGGTTTTTTTCGTCTTTATCGAAGTGAGCACCAAACTTTACGAGTGTTTCAATTGCAACCAAGGCATTGTCTACTAAGTACTTGACAGCTTGTTTGTCATTAATAAACGACCCTGCTTTCAAGGTGTCTTCAAAATGAGATTCATGAAGGATGGGATCGTTATTTAATTCAGCTGCAATTCCTCCTTGTGCCAACATTGAATTGGAGTTTTGAAGGTGTTCTTTCGCTATCATAATCACTTTATACTTCGGGTCGATGTTGAGCGCAGTAAAAAGACCGGCGAGGCCGGAACCAATCACTAATACATCCGTGTATCTTTCCATTAACTCATCTCCATCATTTTATCGAGAGCTTTTTTGGCTCCTTCCAAGGTTTTTGGATCTACGGTTATTTCATAGGTTTCGTTTTGTAATGCATATAATACATCTTCGATTTTTGTTAGTTTCATGTCGTAACAACGAAGTCCGGATGAAAGAATATAGAACTTCTTATTTGGATTGTTTTTCTGTAAGGGATGAAGAATTCCATCTTCGGTTCCGATGATAAATTCTTCATGTTCTGAAGCGGTTGCATAGTCTAGAATCCCTTTCGTTGAACCTACATAATCAGCCATTTTCAAGACTGCCAGAGGAGATTCAGGATGGATTAGCAACAAAGCGCTCGGATGTTGTTCTTTCAGGGCGAGGACATCGTCCACCGTTAAGTTGTTATGGATACAACAAAAACCTGGCCATACGTCGATGTCAAGGTTATACTTATCCGCAAGGTAGGTTCCTAAATTTTTATCGGGGATATAAAGCATTTTTCTGTCTTTATAGGACATAATGATCTTTTCGGCGTTAGATGATGTTACACATACATCTGAGAGTGCTTTGACATCTGCATACGAGTTGACGTAGCATATAACAACCCGATCCGGATTGGCTTCTTTATATCGTTTTAGTTTCTTTTTTGTAATCATCATCGCCATCGGACAAAGTGCTTCTTTGACTGGTAGTATGACTTTCTTTTCCGGTGAAAGGATTTTTGCGGTTTCTGCCATGAAGTTTACACCACAAAAAACGATCAAATCAGCGTCGGTCGTTGCGGCTATTTTTGATAAAGCAAGAGAATCTCCGACGTAATCCGCAATGTCTTGGACTTCCTTATCTTGATAATAATGCGCTAAAATCACGGCATTCTTTTCTTTTTTTAGTTTTAATATCTCGTCTTGTATCATAAATTCATCTCTTTTCAAACTAGATTAGAGTACATTAATATTATATGCTTTTTTCACTCGTTTCACAAGTTTATGATATAATTAGTTTGTTATGAAGCGAGGTGAGATTGTGGAACCACTAGCCAGTTTAATGCGTCCAAAGACTTTTGATGAAGTGATTGGTCATCAATCACTGAAATCCATCATCAAAAGGATGTTGGAAGAAAAACATTTGATGTCTTTGATTTTATATGGGCCGACAGGTGTTGGTAAAACAACACTGGCTTTATTGATTGCGGAGCACTTTCCATTAAATCATTTTAAGTTTAATGCATCTACTGATTCAAAAGCTAGTCTAAAACAAATTATTGAAGCTTCGAAGCATTATGGCAATGTTTTGTTAATCATCGATGAAATCCATCGAATGAACAAAGATATTCAAGATTACTTGCTGCCATATGTTGAAAAAGGTTCCGTAACGATGCTGGGATTAACGACTGAAAACCCGTATATCGCATGTAACCCTGCGATAAGATCAAGAGCGACGATCTATCGTATGGACAGGCCAAGTCATCAAGATATCCTTGAATTTATTAAAAATATAGATTTATCGATTTTAGGAAAAAAAGTGATCATCAGTGATGAAATCTTCGAATACATCTCTTTTGCGGCGAATGGCGAATTAAGAACCGCCATCAATATGCTTGAAATGTTGGTCATCGTTTCAAAAGACTCAGAAGAAATTTCAATTGAACAAGCAAAGGAAATCATTGGGAGACCGGCGATTTCAACTGATAAATTTGGTAATGATTATTACGATATTTTAAGTGCTTTTCACAAATCCGTCAGAGGTTCTGATGTCAATGCTGCTTTGCATTACCTTGCACGTTTGATTGTTGCGGAAGATTTAGAGTCTTTGTTACGTCGGATTGCGGCAATTGTATATGAAGACATCGGTCTCGCCAACCCTTCCATGGGTCCAAAAGTTGCGGCAGTTCTAGATATATGTCGTTTCATCGGTTTTCCAGAATCGATTAATGCCTTAGGATTAATTACAATTGAAATGTGTCTTTCTCCTAAATCGAATAGTGCGCATCTTGCGGTTAGTGAAGCGATTTCTGATGTGAGAGACGGAAAGACTTTCAAAATACCGACGCATTTGATTAATAACCCTACCTATGATAACAAGATTCCTTATAAATACGCTCATGACTATGAAGACCACATTGTCTCTCAGCAATACCTTCCGAATGAACTATTAGGAAAAGAATATTACCATCCACAAGATCACACGAAACTTGAAGAATTGTTCAAGCAACAATATGAATTTATCAAATCGAAGTTAAAAGATGATAAGAAATAGACGGATGGGTTCATCCGTCTTTTTTTATAGGACTTTACAAACCTTGTCGCTTTGTGTATCGATGAGTACAGGAATGACAATAGGTTTTCTTTTTGTTTCTTTATAGAGGTATCTTTGGACTTCAAACCGAATGGATTCTTTATAAGTCTTCCAATCGATATACTTTTGATCGAACTGCTTGTTTGTAATCGTTTCATATATGGCTTCTATTTGTTTGACAACTTCTTCGTTGTCTTTCATATAAATGAAGCCTCTCGAGACGATTTCAGGCTTATTTAGAATGATTCGTTCTCTTGCGTCAATGTTCGCGATAATCATTAGAAAGCCATCTTGACTTAATAATTCACGCTCTTTTAAAACCACATCATTGACGTCACTTTCAAAGTTGCCATCCACTAGGACGTTTCCATTCATGACGGTGTCGTGAGAATTGTCAATCTCACCGTTTGAAAAAGTGATGACTTCTCCGTTATCGATGAGAACCGTATGTTCTTCGTCATAACCATATTCTAATGCAAGATTATAATGGGCTAATTGATAGCGGTACTCTCCACTGACTGGGACGATGTATTTTGGCCTTAATAGGCCATACATCAGTTTTAAATCTTCAGTTGCGGCATGGAAAGGGGCCATCATCGTTTTGCTTACTTTAATCAGTTTTGCGCCAAGACGATAAATGACATCATATGTCTTCGCTGCAATCTTTTCCGTTCCAACAATCGGTGGGGCAAGGAAAAAGATCGTATCTGAAGGAATCAATTGAATCAGTCTGTCATATCCTTTCGCCATTCTTTGGAGCATGAAGAAAGGCTCATGTCTTTCACCAGTGACTAAGAAGACGGTATCATTAAACTCATTTTTATTGGTTTCATCGATGAATTTTAAATTGACTAGACGCTCCGGTGGAATTTGAATATAGCCCATCGATTCGCCAATATCAACCATTCTCTGTGCTTTTCTCCCGATGATGGAGATGTTTTTTCCAAGTTTCAATGCTTCATTGATAATCATTTGAATATTGGATAGTTCGGTTGAATACATTGCGACTATGATTCGATTGGTTGCTTTCTGAAAAGTATTTCTAATGAGGTGTGTGAGTTTATAATCACTGGATGCGTGACCGATTTGGGAAGCTCCGCTCGACTCACTTAAAAGAGCTAAAACACCCTCTTCTTGGATTTTAGTCAGTTGATGAAAATCGGTTTTGTAATATACACCGACATTTTGATCGAAGGTGTAATCCGTCGCATAAACAATGACTCCATCTTCGGTATAGACACAGATTCCGGCCGATTCAGGAACAGAATGTGTCGTCGGAAAAAGTGACACTTCGAAGTTCTTGAATTTGACTCTTTGTGTATATTTGATGACATTGAGAGAGTATTGCTCCGGATTTAGATTATTTTCACTTAGTAGGTCTTTAACAACCGCTAAGGTGAAGTTGGTAGAATATATGGGCGCTTTCACTGTCGATAGCAACAAAGGGATTGCGCCGATGTTTTTATCATGTGCGTGAGATAGAAATATCGCTTTGATGTCCTTCTTTCTTGTTTCCAAGTAAGTCAGATCTGGAACGATGGCATCAACACCGAGCAACTCTCCGGATGGATGTTTTAATCCAGCATCCAGAATGATTAACTCTTTATCGATATCTAGACAATAGAGATTCTTTCCGTTTTCGCCAAGTCCGCCTAATGCAAAAAATTTTATTTGGCTCATGTGAACTCCTTTCTATGGTAGTTCTTCTCATCTATTATACAATAAAATGGACACTTTTTGAAATGATTTACTTAAAATAGTCGGTTATCTTATTCTACCATTTTTTTCAAATGGATTCGTGATAATTTGGCTGTTTATATGATATAATGATGTTGGTGATCATATGGTAAACTATCCAATCAAAAAATCTTCTACAAATACAGTTCGTTCCTCTGCATCGAATAGAGGGATGGATTTAGAAGCGGCAATCAATCAAACAAACGATTATTACATTTCAAATGACATTGCCTTTATCTATAAAAAGCCAATTCCAATTCAAGTTGTGAAAGTTGATTATCTAAAGCGAAGTGCAGCTAAGATCAGTGAAGCCTATTATAAAGTCCCTTCAACCACGGATTATAATGGAATATATAAAGGTAGATACATTGACTTTGAGGCAAAGGAAACCAATAGTAAGACGTCTTTTCCAATGAAAAACATCCATGAGCATCAAGTATCTCATTTAAGAAACATCGTCAAACATGGAGGAATTGGATTCATCATCGTCCATTTCTCAAAACTGGGAAAAACTTTTTTGCTCGATGAACAATTCGTGAGTGAATATTATGACCGGAAAGAATCCGGGAGAAAATCAATTACACTGGATGAATTCGTTGAACACGGTCATGAAATTAAAGAAGGTTATGTCAAACGTCTCGACTATTTGAAAGTCATAGATCAGGTATATACGTTATAGAGAGTACAAAAAGCCACTTGCGTGGCTTTTTTATTGTTTTAAAATATACTATTTACTATATGATTTTTTAATCAAATCAAAGATTTCATCAAAAGGTTTCGGTTTACTGAAATAATATCCTTGATAAAAATCATAGTTCAAAGTTCTAAAATAATCTAGTTGATTTTGAGTTTCAATTCCTTCCAAGACAATAATGACTCCCAAACTTTCTTCCAAAGTTTTTATTGATTTCATTAGCATCGCGTTCTTTTGGTCGAAACAGTTTTGAACTAGTCCCTTATCTACTTTCAAATGGGTTATCGGCAGTCTAGCCAAATGATTTAGCGATGCATATCCGCTTCCAAAGTCGTCAATTGCAATTTTGAATCCATAATCTCGAAGTTCATTTAGAACTTCAATCACATCTTTGTAATTGAATATTTTAGATGTTTCTGTAGCTTCAATCACGATGTGATTTGCGTTAATACTAGATTGATTCATGATATTCTTTATTTTATTCACAGTCTCGTGGTTAAGACTATCAACTGAAAAATTAACCTCCAATATGAAATCTGGGTTAATTTCGTGTAATTTTGTTAAATATTCACACGATATTTCAAACACTTTCAAGTCAATATTATTAATATCTCTTGTTCTTTCAGCTTGATTTACCACAGCTTGTGTGTTGTAATAAATTCCATTATTTTGAATTCGAAGTAATGATTCCGCACCAATAATATGATTATTTTTCATATTGACTACCGGTTGTAAGAATACCTCTATCGTATTGAGGTCTAATTTGGCAATTAACAGTTCAATTGCTTTCTCCTCTTGATATTTGGAGCCTATTTCAGCAGTAAAGAACGAATAATTGTTCGTCGTACTTTGTTTCATATTATACATAGCAATATCAGCGTACATTAATAGTTCATTGAGTGTATCGCCGTTTTGAGGGTACTTCACTATTCCCATGGAAATAGTGACGTGATAGGTTTGGTTAGAAATGACAACGGGTAAATCCATAATTTGATTAATTTCTGTGATTAGTTGAAGAATTTTTGAATCGTCTTCTTCTTGTGACAAGAAAACAAATTCATCTCCACCCCATCGGTAAATGGAGGTGTTTTTTTTACACACAATTAGTAAGTTGTTTGCGATTGTTTTTAGTACAATATCTCCAATCGTATGTCCATAGGAATCATTTAAATTCTTAAAATTATTCAAATCACCATAAATAAGATAAAACGGAGTTCTATTTTTTATTAAGACATCGGTATCGCTCTCAAGTTTAAATCTGTTCGATAACAAAGTAAGGTGATCTTCAAATATTAGTTCTTGAGTTCTCTTTAAATACTTTTTACTCTTTGAATAAAAGTATGTTATTCCTGTTCCTGCCCCAAAAAAAGCTATAAAAGTAAGAGAACTGAATAGAATATTGGTTGTTTGATATGCTTTTTGATAATCACTTTTTATAATTAGCCCTACTTGAGTGTCATATATTTTTACACACAATGGCTGATAGTAATACATTTCTTCAGATACATAAGCAAGATCGCCAATCATAGACTCATCGAATTGATTGAATAAATCAAAATCAAAAATATCACTCGATAATTGACCTAATAAATCCTCTACATATTCTTTTGAAAAGCACATATTGACAAATCCCAAAAATATTTCATCTTCATAGATTGGATTTCGAACGATGAACCCTGTGCAACTATGTTGTGTTCCTTCAATTCTTCCTGAAATCGTAATTAGTCCCGTGCTCTGAGCGTTGAATACATCACTGCGTACCTCATCGTCGAGGTCAGTATACAAATTCCTCCCAATCGCGGTTGTTTGTCCGTCATGGTAGATGTAGGAAATGATTCCATCAGGGGCATATGAAATATTTTCCACCCCTTCATTCAATGAAACCAGAACTGTTGAGTATTGATCCAGTTGATTGTAAAAATCATCTTCATCCAATGTAGAGCGGATGAAGTATTCGATTCCAAAACTCTTTTGTGTTAAGAAGTGGACATTGTCTTCCATTGTGTGGCTGATACGAATACTTTCAATGTTCAAGGAATATTCATAGGAGATGTTTCGAATATACAAAAAGGAGGATAATACCATTATCCACATACATAATACAACCAAAGGAACTATCAGTATGGTTGATTTTATGATTTTATATTTTTCCATATTCTCCTCCCTCGTTTATACTAATTTATTAGAGAAACACCAGCAATAACAAATAATCGAATCGCAGGGGACCTTAATACAATTTATTTTGTCATATTCACATGTCACGTTAAACAATACTCATATTGTTACATCTTATCATTATCGGCATCTTTACACAATAGGGTCCATTGAATACAAGAGTAAATGTTTATTTCCTAAGCGTTTTAACTGTTTGTACAAACATTTGATATCTCGATAGATTAGACTTCTTTTTAGCTTTTAATAATGTTTTTCTTCCTTCTTCACTTCTGGTATAAATGACTTTGAAATTTCCAGTGCGTTGGTTTAAGTTAGCGGAAAATGCGTTTGCGCAGTCCATATTTGAAGAGATTGCGGATGGAACGGAATAGGCGTTTGAGAACACAAGAATTTCTTTTGTGAAGAATTTTCTTTTTTGGACAATCAGATATCTTGGATTGTCGATGGGTGAGAGCATTTCAACAATACACTTTGTAAATAGTGTTTTTTCATGACGAGTCCCGTTGAGGAGCGATGTATGAATTAACATTGTTTTAATGTCTTTTTTAACTTCAACCTTTGCGCCAGAAGATTTGACTAGTCTTAAGTCTAACAAAGTATCGAGTATCGCTTTTGAGATTGATCTGATGGTTTTCAGTGGTGTAATGTTTGTGATGATTTTGGGCAAGAATTGAAAGGAGACGTATAGAAAAGCAAAGATTATCGCAATGAATAGAATCATCTTGAAGAAGTCAAGTTCTCCTGAACGTAGTAAGGATTGACCAAAGACAGAAAGGACGGAGGTGTAAAGTAGATATTCAAGTGAATCGAATATGAGAAGACCTGATTGCCATTTTTCATTTGGAATTTGACCTACATCGACAATTTGGCTATATTGTTGGTTTTCTGTTGCGTTATCCCACTGCAAACGTACTAGTTCCCTGTCGCTAGCTAGTTCAAATGTTAGACGGTTGAATTCCTCGAACTCATTCTCTCCAAAAGGAGGTTTGATGGTATCTAGACGTTCGATTCCGTTTTGGATTTCTCCATCACTGTATCTCGGCCCCAAGAAAGCCTGAAACCTTCTTTTCAACATGTCAAAATCATGACTAACAATGTTTTGATTTTGATACTGTGCTTCGAGACGGTTGTACTTGATGAGATTGTCAGTAATAACTTGATAGGGCTCAATCGTGGCGAGATGCCAAATCGAAGATACTTTGTCAGGATCTCTCCTGTCGACTCTGATGGCTCTGCCGCGCATTTGATTGGATAACATGTAACTACCCACGAAACTAGCTAGAATCAACGTATTGATGCATTGGGAGTCCCAACCTTCACCAAGAAGTGATTTGGTTCCAATCAGGATATCGATGTCTCGATTCTCAAAGAGTTCCGTTATCGCATGGACACTTTCTTTCGTGTTTCCTCGAAAAGAAATGATTGAATAATCTGTTTGATTCAGTGGCGTTTTGGTATATTTAAAATCGTTTAATTCTGTATTTTTTTGAAGAATTGGAAGAACCGAATTTGGAATGATGACGAGCGATCCCGTCAGGATTGCAATGTTGATGTCAGGCGCGACATTTCTTCGGATGACTTCAAATATAGGGACCGCTCCAATAACTTGAACTGGCTTCTCGGAGCCGATCAAATCGAGCATTTCCTGTTTAATGAAGTCAGTCAACACGAGCATTTGAAGATCATGTCCCAACCGTGTGCTTTCGAACTTGGCGATTTCTCCGATGCTCTTGATTTTTCCGATTGAAGTCACAATGTTCTTCTTCAGTTTTGAATTGTATTGAAGTTGGGCTTTCCCTCTCTCAAGAAGACCGTTTCTCTTCAAGGTCTCTTTAACGTATTCAGAAAGAGATTCTGTGAAGACTTCAGGACTAGATATGATTTCATCAAATAGACATTCGATGGTTACGTTCTTGAACTTCTTATTAAAGTGCTCTTTCCCAAATAGTCTTTTTAGTCTTTTGGGGATGGAGACGTTGTTTGCCTCTAAAATCCGACACATCGTAATATATTCATCGATATGATCATAGAGAAGGTATTTTGGATTGTCATAGTCTTCCATAAAGCTAGATGCAAAGTCTCTTAAATAACGGTGGTTAAAGATCTCATCGATGACTTCAAGTCCAATTCGTCTGTATTCGAGGAGTTCTTTTTTTTCATCTTCGGTCGGATAATTGAAATAGATATAGTCCTGGTGAGGACAAAGGTTGTGTTCGCTAACCAATTCAGGAACAAAAATCTCTTCATCGATTTCACCGCATAATTCGATGTATTTGTCCCATTCAAAAGGAGAGGAATCATATGGAGGTGTCGCTGTCAGTGCAATGATGGTAAAATCATGTTCAAAGAGGTTAATAAAAGAAACAAGGCTTTTATGCCATTCTGTTCGAAGATGATGTGCTTCATCAAGACAAATGGTTTTGATTCCGCTTTTTTTGATGGCCTTCACCAAATCGAAATTCGTGTAGTCGATTTCAACAAGCTCATCTACCAAGGGGTCTTCGCTTTCGTCCTTGTCAATCAATTGATTATATGCTGCATGTAGCCCTTGATAGGTTACTGAAGTCACGAGTTTGGGTTCTTTGAGAGAGTAGGAAGTATAGTCTTGAATTTTTTCTTCTTCAGATAAAAATCCATCCTTGATTCTTTTGACCCACTGATTCCTGATCGTAATCGATGGGGACAGCACCAAAGAAGGCTGATTCAGGAGTCGAATCAGTTCAATTCCGAGTGTTGTCTTTCCACTTCCAGGGGATGCGACGATGTGAATACGACCATCATCAAGATAGTCCTGGTAGTGGTCCAGGACTCGTTGTTGGTAGTTTCGAAATAACCCCTTGAAATTCATTTTGGAATAGTCCTTCATTTTCCCTCCCGTGATGCATCGTTCATCATGATTTCATTGAAACACGCTGAATTCATTATAGCAAAAACAAGGCTCAATTGAAACAATGAAAAGAAAAAAGAGGCGCTGTTGCGTCTCTTAAATAAGGATATGATTTTTTTTAGGATGGTTCTTCTTCAGTTATATTTGTTGACTTTGTAGTTTGATCATCATTATAACGATTACTTTAGAGAAAGTGATGTAATTATTGAGGAGGAATCCTTCAATCAATTAAGATGAAATATTCTGAAATATATTGTGTTTAAGTTTACGACGTGCAAACGTCACAGCTGATAATAACATTATTATAGCTGTCGATAACGTAATTAAAAGAAATAAAAAGGCATCAAATTTGAAAAAAATAAATCCGTTATCCAAATTAAGGTTAATCGATTTGTTTAAGAATTGAATCCAAATATAACTAGTGCCAAGTGAAATCGCCACCGAAATGAAATAGAGTAATAGAATTTGTACATTCAAAATAATTAAAATGTCCTTTATTCCCGCAGACATAAGTCTCAATATGCCTATTTCCCTATTTCGCTTGTCAATTAATCCGAAAACCATTATATAACTAGAAAGGAAAATTAGTGCACACATAATGAAGAGAATGGGAATCATTAAATTGTTAACTTTGTTTATAAAAGATGACTGAGTTTCAATTTCGAAAATCCCAGGCTCTAAGATTTGAGTTTCAGGATATAGGGCTGATGCTTCAAAAGATTGAGGAGTTTGAATCAGCAGATAATCAAAATTGAAGTATTGATTGTAATCTGATAGAATGTCTTCAAAGATTCCATTTTCATGAATCATTGAGATTTCCATGCTATTTGATATTCCAACAATAGTGACTCCATTTGGATAATAATTATTTAAATCAAATTTACCAAAATTACTTTGGGATGAAAATAGAAATGTATCACCAATTGTCAAGCCACTTGAAGTCGATAGTTGAAGCGAGATGACAACTTCGTTTGCATTGAGTGGATCGGTACCTGAAATTAACTCGGAGGTTTGATTCGCATGAAACACAATCATACTATCCTCTTCATCGGTCGAAAAAAAATTAGTCGAAGTCAAGGAAGAATCGATTGAAAATACTACGTATTTATAATACATATCGTAGAAATCAGAGCTCACGAGTGAAGATTGGGATGTGTCAATAATCCCTACTACTGTTTTAGAACCAAATCTTGTATAAAGTATCTGAGGAAAAACAATTTCAATTTGAGGAAATAATGCATAATATAACTCACTGCTTATAACGACTTCGGTCTCGTCTACAGGAATTTCTCCTGTGACTGTCATGCTTATATCGTGATATATAACTAGATTTGTTTGAATTGATTCACTTTCTCCCAAGGGTGAATCCATATCATAGGCTGAAACCTGATCATACATGATTAAACGCATTAGATCAAAATGTTTGTTTTCCAAAAGAGTAACTAAACTTTGTCCATTAGTTAGATAGATTGGGTTTCCTACTCCTGATAAATCCTCGGACTCAATTGCCTGTTGCACAAGTAGATACGGATAGTAATGTGTCTCTAGATACTGATTAATCGCTTCATTTTGGTCGAACCGAAAGAGGTAACTTAGAGAAAGAATACAAAACAGCGATACGACCATCAACAATAAAGATAGGATTCCCTGTTTTAGATTTCTTTTGAAATAGAACAGGCCTAGTTTTATATCTTTTTTGGAGTCGAAAATTAGTACTTCAGACTTTGTTTTTTCTACTGTTTCAAGAATTTCGACTGGTTTTAGTTCTTGAATCTTTTCAATAATGCCGTAATTTAGAAAAATGATAGAATTGCTAAATCTTTGTGCCAAATCAATATCGTGGGTAACGACGATAACAAGGCGAGACTGTGATGCTATGGACAAACAACGCATTAATTCACTTGCATTTTCTTTATCAAGATTTCCAGTTGGTTCATCCGCCAAAATAATATCGGAATCTCGAAGTATTGTTCGCACGAGAGCAACTCTTGATACTTGCCCACCAGACATCTCTTCTGTTTTTTGATGAATACATTGAGCTGGCAAGTCAAATTGATTGAACAAATGATTGATTTTGTCTATATCTTTAAATGCAGAAGGCAAGCCTAAAAGGATGTTATCCAGCGAGCTCATTTTTGGAATCAAATTGTTGCTTTGAAACAAAAAGTCAATCTTATTCTTGTAGAGGTTTGATTGATTTTCATTTACAAGTTTCGAAAGTAGTACACCGTCTATTGTAATAGATCCATCATACTCTGTATGGAGTCCTCCCAAAATATTAAGCAATGTTGATTTTCCGCACCCGCTTTTTCCAACAATGGAAAACATACCTGTTTTTGGGAAATTTATATTGATGTTCTTTAATGCTTGAATGTTTCCATTTGGATTTTGAAATACCTTATTTAATGAGTTGACTTCAATGAAATTATGCACGGGTTCACCTCTATTGATACATTTGATGGTATTTATTTTGAATCAACATATTTTATGTGTGAATAGACTATATAAGCTATTGCAAAGCCTTCTTCTGTTTCATCGGAAGAGCTAGTAAATTGATTTAAAACATCAAATAAATAAATGTTTGGCACGTTTTCTCCGATGTCAACATAACTCAAATCATAGGGAGATTCAATTATTGAATCATAGTAATTATATAAATGGACATAAACAATAACAACGCCCTTCTCTGCGAGGTTATTTAGTTCTTCCATAAACGATTCAGTCAATTCTTTAATATCCTCATTCAAATTTAAAATCAGATATTGAGTCACGTCTTCATTAACTGAAATGTCTAAACTATTTACATAAGTACAAGTTACATCATATTCAAATACAATAGGATCACCATATACGATGACAGAAATATTAGGGGTTTCATTGATATAACTTACAAAGTCGTAGTATGATGAGTTTGCGTGATTGCACGCTTGTAAAAGAAAAAAGATAAGCGAAATAATTATATACAGTATTCTTCGTTTGAAATTCATGAGAACCCCCTTCTATTATCTAGTTTCTATTTATAATCTACAAAATATATATTTGTCTGATTTGAGCAGGGATGATTCGTATAATACGTATCATATCTTCCCCATCCAGATGATACATTGAATACACCAATAACTTGTAGCATATTTGAAAAATATGAAGCTGAATGTGGATTTTCAATAATATACATGCTGTAATTGAATGTCTCTGTATAGAATGAATCCTTCACTACAAAGCTTCTCATATTGTAGTCAAACAGTGTTCCGTAGTATCTTAATGGACTTTGTGACAAATTCGTGATGTACATATCATTTACATTAAATGTGGCCGATGCATTAACAGCTATTCCTAATCCATCACTTTCAGTATATGAAATTCCTCCACCTACAGTATAAGTTGTAGAATTATACATCGTTGTTGGGCTATAGTAAGCCAAATAGTTATTAGCGCCAGAAACATAATAATCAAGTTGTGATTGTACTGTCAACTTGTCTGAATATCCATAATCTTGACACGTGAACCAATTGAACAGCCCGCATGAATATACCGCTGTCTTCATCGGAGTCATAGTGTATCTTGCCATAACAGTATACAAGTCAATAAGAGGATTCTCATTGTACTCTTGATTAATTAAATAATATCCAGCCGTAGTGGTAGTTGCTCCAATGATTCTATCATTATACTTGCTGAAATTTGTACTGTTGGTAACCCAGCCTACATTGTTATAAATTTCTGTGTCATAAGTAAATCCATACTGTGTAGCAAATGCGGATGCATCAACATTATAATTCGTAAAGCTTAAAAAAGCAAATAAAGACAATAAAATTACAACTAATAATTTTTTATTCATTTTCTGTTCCTTCCTTTCATATTTTTTTTCATCTCCTTATAGTTCCTGTATATTTTTTTTCGCATATATTTTTATAAAATCAAATTAATGATGATGATTTATTTTCGATATTTCTACTCTGTCTTGTATTGATATCTGATTTTTGTATAAACAAATTAGTACTATAATAACTAGTGATATCCTCGATTATCTACATTATGAGATAAATATTTTTCAAGAAAAAATAAAAAGAAACTGTAAAATATTAAATACATTCATTTTATACCAGAAATACAGTAATATGAGTACAGCATATCTGTCATACTTTCATTGTTAAGAAATCAACTACTCCTATACTGGTTAAATACATCATCATTTCAATTCAAAGTAAACTACATTGAAATTCATTGAAAAATCTTCGTATTTATAATAAAAATGTCTATTCTGAATGAACAAAATAGACATTATTAATTATTAAATTTAAATTTGATTTGATCGTCTTAGATTATCTCAACAATTTAATTTTTCATTTATTCTATGATTAAATTGTTGATAAAATTCTCTTGGATTTATTTCTAAATCTATTTGAATTTGCGAAAAGAATTTTTCTCTTTTCTCTGGCAAATAATACATACATATCGTAATTGCATTATATAGCTCATCTCTAAAACATTCTATTTCTTCTAAATTTTGATGTGCTAACGACTTGTAGTAATGAAAATACTCAAGACAATAGTATGAAAATTCATCTCTACAGTAGTCAATTGCATTTTGAGCAAACAAAATTACTTCTTTAAACCTGTTAGTTCTACCAAGGTTTTTAATTATCCAAAAATAGGCTTGGGTAATATATAATATGTTTCCGCCGAGTAATACTTTTTTATTGTCAAAAAGATAAATTAGCTTCTCTAAGATGATATCTCGATCAGGTTGGCTATACTCCATTAGTAGTCCTAACAGATATAGCTCAAAGTCATGAAGCGAGTTTCTCTGCATTATCTCTTTAAAATGCATGTTTTCTTTTAATAATGCACATAATTCAATTTTAGAGAAATACCTCCTATTATAATCACTTAATATCTTCCCTAGTTTTGCTAAAGTTCTGCTATCTTCGTCAATCATATTATTGTCATTTATTTTTAAAAAAATACTTTCAGCTTCAGCGCTTTTTTTTGATATGACAAGATTGAAATATTGCTGAACCAGTTTTTTTCCTTTCTCTGAATCATCACTGTATTGAGTAATAATCTTTAATAATGGAATCTGTAATCTTTCAGCCAGTTTTGAAACCACCTCAAAAGGTGCTTCAGATTCACCATACCTATATCTATAATATTGCCTTTGAGAAATTATGTTATAAAGGTATTCTTCTTGACTTAGTTTTCTTTCATATCTCAAATTTTCCATATAGTTGATGAGTTTTACAATATCCATGATTTCTCCTAAATATATGACATATGTGCTGTGGTGAATAACTCTCCTTCTAGTTATCATTTAGATAAAAGGAGGAAATATTATGAAAAAAACAATTTTAATACTTTTTTTATTGCTTACTTGTATCTTTGCAAATGTTAAGCCCTTTTCTATGAAAACGTCAGTACAAAATCCAATTCATGTTCAATTGGGTTTCGATGACGATGATATTCCTGAATTTATTAATTTTTAGCCGGAGATGTTTGAATGAATTTAACAGATTTACAAATCGAATTAGATGGAATAACCTTCACTATAACTAGCTATACTAGGAATCCTTACGTGGTTGGCTACTTAAAATCTTTAAGGAAGTATATAGAGGAAGAAAACGTAATCTTGGTCAAAGCATGCATTTCAAAATTGCTTGACTGGTACCTAAAGAACTACACTACGATTATGTCTAGTGAATATGTCTTTAATAAAAACGATCATATTATAACAAAAGATCTTCTTCAAAACACACTAAAAAGTCTATCTTAGAAATTTATTTGTAGATATTTATGATTAGGATGATGAAACTATATTTCAATAGAATAAATAAATGCTTGGGAAATTGAAGCATTTTTTTATTACTAAGATAATGAATGTTTTATAAAGTGTTATGATGAATGACTAATTCATTTTATCAAAAAAGAACGATAAAATATACACTTTATCAAAATTAAAAATAAAACGCCATCAACACTATTAAAAAAGTACTGATGGCGCTTGTGTGTATATGATCCTTGGTTATGCTGGATCTTTTTCTGAAGTATTCGATGATTTAGCAGCTTTGATCATCAATTTAATCATTTTGTTTGAAAAAGCAACTGGATCCTTGATGGGTAATCCTTCAATCAACAAGGCTTGATGATACAAAACACTTGCAAAGTCATTGAGAGATTCTTTCGATTCTAGAAATACATTTTCGATGGCTTTGAAGAGTTCGTGTTTCGGATTGATTTCAAGAATCTTATCCGCTTTCATTTTCTTATCTCCAGGCATCTGATTGATTACTTTTTCCATTTCAAAGGATAACCCTTCTCCACTGACTAGGCAAACGGGTGAATCTGTGAGTCGAGTGGAAAGTTTAACGTCTGTAACTTCCTCTTTTAAGATTTCTTTTAAAGTTTCAAGAAGATCTTTATTTTCAGTTTCTAGTTCCTTGATCGTTTCCTTTTCTTTTTCATCCAAGATGTTTAAATCACCTTGATTAATCGACTTGAATTGTTTTTTGTCATATTCATGAAGAATGCTTATCATGAATTCGTCTACTTCGTCGGTTAACACTAGTACATCATATCCTTTGGATTTGATGATGTCCATTTGTGGAGATATTTTTATGGCATCTTTAGAGGGCGCACTTCCATAATAGATGGCATCTTGTTCTTTAGGCATAGCTTCAACGTACTCTTTTAAAGAAACCATTTTGTCTTGATTGACGGTTTTGAATAGTAGCAAATCTTTTAATGATTCTTTCTTTTCTCCAAAGTTGTCATAGACTCCATATTTGAGATTGACTCCGAATTCTTTAAAGAATTCTTCATATTTTTCTCGTTCGTTTTTCAAAGATTTTTCAAGTTCATTCAAGATTTTCTTTTCTAAGTTTCCCGCAATTTTTACAAGTTGAGAATTCTTTTGCAGAATTTCACGACTGATGTTTAAGGATAAATCTTGACTGACGACAAGCCCTTTGACAAACCGTAAGTAGTCTGGCACAAGTTCTTTGCATTTATCCATGACAAATACGTCTTTGGCATAGAGTTGAAGACCTTTTTCATACTTTTCTGAATAAAGATTATAAGGTGCTTTTCCTGGAATGAAAATCAATGATTTGTAGGTTAATGCCCCTTCAATGTTGTTCCAGAAAGTGTATTGAGGATTGTCATAATCATAGTAAGTCGATTTGTAAAATTCATTCAGTTGATCGTCTGTTACATCGGATTTGGGTTTATTCCAAATCGGGGTTCTGGTATTGATGGTCTCGTTCTCGAAAACTTTGTCAAACTCTCCTTCGATCTCTTTTCCTTCGTCATCGAGTTTTGGTTTTTCGACTTCGTTTTCTAAAGTGATGGGGTATTTGACATAATCAGAGTATTTTTTGACAAGGCTTTTGATTTTGTATGTTTCCAGGAAAATATCATAGTTTTCGTCGTCTTCGTTTTTACGAAGATAAAGCGTGATTTCTGTGCCTCTTTCTTCCCGTTTGGTTTCTTCGATTGTGAAAGATTCTTCTCCTTCAGATACCCATTTGTATGCAGTATCGGAGAATGGAGATTTCGTCACTACTTGTACTTTCTTGCTGACCATGAAAGAGGAGTAGAACCCGACACCGAACTGGCCGATTAAGTCGGTTTCTTTCATGGATTTTTCTTTGATTTTTTGTAAGAACTCGAGGGTTCCGCTTTTCGCTATGGTCCCAAGATTATTGACAAGTTCATCATAAGTCATACCGATTCCATTGTCTGTTATTTTAATCTTGCGGTGTTTTTTATCGACTTCGATGTGAATCTCGTAGTCATTGGTCTTCTCTAATGTTTCGTCGGTGAGACTTAATAAATGATACTTGTCAATCGCATCGGATGCATTGGAAATCAATTCTCGTAAAAAGATTTCCTTATTTGTGTAAATCGAGTGAATCATCAAGTCTAACAATCGTTTTGATTCTGTTTTAAATTCCATTTGTTGCTTCATATTGCACCTCCATAAATAGTTATCGAATCTATTATACCACATCCATTAGCACTGTCAAGTGTTGAGTGCTAACTGAAATAGGTTTTTTTAATTTGGTTACCGTTTTCAATCAAGAATGACTATCGAATGATTTGACTAAAAATTAGATAAAGGTATAATGTTAGTTGTAGCTAACTTTTATTGGAGGTCATAATATGCAAGATTTTTTACCCGGACTGATCATAGGCTTTAGAGAAGGCATGGAAGCTTTTTTAATCGTGGCTGTAATTTTGCGTTATCTTAAGAAAACAAATCGTGAAGAATCAACCAAATATGTTTGGAGGGGAGCATTTGTCGGAGTCATCCTATCGTTGATATTAGGTGGTGTATTATATGCAATATCTAATTCTTTTGACAGTGTAGGTCCCGTTTCCAAGCTTTGGGAAACCTCTGCGAGCCTTTTTGCACTTGTTCTCGTGACTACTTTCATTATATGGATGATTAAGAATGGTTCAAGCATGACAGGTGACATTCAAGCAAAACTTCATCAAGACATTTCTAAAACAGGAATATTTGTTCTTGCTTTTGCGATGATAGCCAGAGAAGGTGTTGAAATCGCCATCTTCAGTTTTGCAGGGAGTTACTCTATATTAGGAATTTTCGCTGGCGTCCTTCTATCGCTCGTATTTGTCGTAATGATTTTCTATTCTCTTGTAAAAGTTAATTTAAAGATGATCTTCAATATTACCTTGGTTTACTTGATTCTCCAAGCCGGTTTCCTGCTTGGATATGGAATACACGAAGGCTTGTCTGCTTTCAAAGATCTTTCATTGATTGAATCCTCACATCCTGTATTTACAAAATTCTTTGATTTATCTTCTACTATCTTTGATCATAAAACAGGGATACTCGGTGTTCCACTATATGTAGGCTTCGGATGGTATTCCAAGCCTGAAATCATTCAGTTTGTTATTCAATACGTCTATACCTTTTCTATTTTAGGTTTTTGGTTATACACACTAAAAAAACAAAAGTAATGAATTCTTAGATTTATCATAAATCCAGTTTAGATGAAAAATGACTCACTTTATTAAGTGGGTCATTTTTTTGATACATTTACTTATTTTGTCTTATCATGACTCAGTTTATTGTGTTTTTTACTGGAGTTATACCGAGTTTTCTTTTTGTGCAATAGAAGCTCACGGCTATTATCACAATCGACAAAGAAATCGAAAAATATACTTGACATAATCTTTGATAAATGGAATATTAGAAATTCCATTAATTCGTGTCCATTACATGATAATTTTATTCTGATTAGAATTATATTGAGAAGATGATCATCAAAAAAGAACTCATATAAAGGATTTTTGAGTTCTCTTTTCATATGTTATTTCAGTTTTTTTGATAATATGTTTACACAGACAAACTGTGTCGAGTGGTGCCAAGTGCTATACAAAAGTGCCTCGACTTTCCCGAAGTAACATATTTTTAGCCCTATTTATGTTTACACACACGAGACTTTTGAGTGGTTAATTGTTGCGAAGCAACATATTTAATCACAAAATCAATGCCTTTTAACTTCATATCGCATTGTCGGTACAGTCTCTAGATAACCTCGTTGTTTCTTTTGAAAACAATTCGTATGCATATGATGAATTTATTCTCTGTTCGAAAACCATACCAATCCAGTAAGCAATATACTGCAAAAGTGTTCAAATCCTATCTCAGGCAAAATAAGATTTCACAGTCATTTTCTAAGAAAGGATGTCCATATGATAATTCAGTTGCTGAGAGTTTTTTTGCAAGTATCAAGAAAGAAGAAATATATAGACATATCTACAACAGCTATGATCACTTAAGAAATTGTATTGACGAGTACGTCATCTTCTACAATGAAAAACGTCCACATGCTTCTCTTAAATATTCGACACCCGCTGAGTATGAGTTTACGTCCACATAAAGCGAAAAAAAAGACCATCAGTTTTGATGGTACTTCTCTTTAAAAGGGTCAACTGTCGAAAATGACTGTTGTATTTACCCTATACAGTCCAGAATCCAAGTGTAAGTGGTCGAAAATAGTGTGTAAATACCGCATACAACACATTATATGTACCTAACCATAAAAAACAGAAAACAATAGTATAATATTAAGATTGTCGTATATATAATCAATACAACGGTTTTTCGTTTTGACTCAAGCTTACTAAGAAAACACCAAATGATGATTATGAAAAAAGTAACTATTGGCGAAATAAAAAAACGTATAAACGCATCATTTTGAAGTGTCGTAGATAAAGATGTTATTACGAAAATTGTAAAGGTGGATATAATCCCCAAAGGCAACAAAAGTAAAATAATGTTCTCATATCTTATATAATTCAATTGTGTTTTCGCATATCTAAGAGAGTTTGCCCAAATATAAATGTAGACAAGCGGAATTATTATAGACACTATAAGACTTCCGATAGAAAAATAACCCATAATTATATAGTGTGCAGAAAATAATAAAGATATTATTAGAGCTAGTCCACCACTCACTTTATACCAGAAGAATTTGTATTTTGATTTATCCATTTTCTCACTCCCATCTTAACAACTTGGAATTACTACTTTTGGCAATACAATTACTTGAAAGGTTTGAGTCAGTTCACGTTCTTCTTCATCCCTAATTCCCACTGTAACTAGATATGTTCCAGGATTGTTATAATCTACATTATCTTCATCTTCAAATTTCGTTATTATGCCTGGAACCTCAGAATATACATTGATTATGAAAGTACTCCAATTAATGTTTGAAAAATTGTCTTCATGAATTTCTTGATCTGGAATATAATCAAAATACATTGACCATCCATATGGATTATTGATAATATCATCAGGAATCTCTGTTCCACCAAAATCTTCTACATTGGTTGGATATTGAGATGTTAATTGAGAACCAGAAAATGATCTTATTATGGAATATGCAAAATCATCTAGAATGTTTGATGCTTTATCCCATACAAATCTTTCGAATGCAGTGTGAGAGAAATAATCATATAAAGAATTCCCCCAAAACAAGTATGGGTAAACATCTCTTATATAGTGAGCATCTGAAACAACCTCAACTTCAGGATCTGACAAATCTACTCCAAAGTTAAACGTGAAAGTCACTAAGTCTTCAAATTCTACATTTCCATTCTCATCATATACTAACTCCAATGATCCTGGCACGAGTTTTTCAAGCTGCAGGTTATAATATGTTATGCTTTTTACATACTTTGTATTATTAAAATTCTGAATCAATAATTTGTGAAAATACGATGCAATAGGTAGCAACGGTAATCCGAAACTATTTCCCAAAATGTCTGTAGTAGGGTACAATTGAGCGACAGTGGTGCGGTTGATGGGATTTGAACACCTAAAAATATGGAAATCTAGCCATTTTAAGCAATTATATCTTTTGTTAAATTGACTATCCATTACTGATTATAGCACTAATATGACTCTTAGTAAATAGAATAAATGAAATTCTTCTGTTAAATATTCTATTAAACTACTGTCTGATTTATTGACCTTCTTTTGTGAATAACATGTATGAAAAATAGATCTTTTCCTGTATTATGCTACTAATTGGCTCGTGATTAACGAATAATGAAATTTAAATTATGTAAAACTTGGAATTTACCTATAACAAGTATTTGCATTTCAATATAAAAATCCCCATTTTCAGCCTTGAATTATGATAGTTGAAATTAAACATGTTAGATAAAAATTATTAATTTTCATAGTATTTTTCGCAAATTCAATATATTTGTGTTATAGTGGAGCACTGTATTAAATAGCGGAGGTTTCAAATGAACCAAGAACATAGAAATGAAGTAAAAACCCAAGTGTTTGAAGATTATGATTCAAAAATGTCTGTTAATCAGATTTGCTTTAAGTACAACATTAAAAAAAGTTCTATCTACTCTTGGTTATCTTCAAGAGAAGCCCAGGTCAAAGACATCACGATTATTTATACAAACAAAGAAAGAGACATCATCGCATTGAAGGCCATTTCAGGGATGAAGGTAAAATCGATTTGTGATGAGTATCAATTAAGGCCGAGTACTGTATACCTATGGATAAAAAAATACAAGAAATGTGTTCTTTCATCTCAATCCAAACCAAGAAGATATTCAAGAGAAATCATTTCCAATTTACACAAAATGATTACTATATTAAAATCCGTCTCAACCACAAATGACATGACGAAATATGAGAAACATGAAGTCATTCATTCTTTGAGAGATCAGTATTCAATAAAAATGTTATGTGAAGCACTTGATTACAACCGTTCTACCTACTACTACCATCAGAGAACTGGATTATCCTATTATGAAAAAAGAGATCAAATATTAAAAAAGGAAATAATGGAAGTGTTCTTAAAACATAAGAAGAGAATAGGTGGAGCTAAAATCAGAAAATCACTGATGGATAAAGGTATTCAGGTTGGTTATAAAAAAATCTATAATTTGATGCAAGACATTGGTATCAAACCACAAATCAAAAAGAAAGCAGTTTTCATTCGTCCTCCGAAAAGAACAAATGAAAACTGCAAAAATCTCTTAAACCAACAATTTACTCAGAAGTATCCAAACATTGTATGGGTAAGCGATATTACTGAAATCAAAATCAATCAAAAACCAGTTTATTTATGTGCCATTCTTGATTTGTTCTCCAGAAAAATAATTTCCTATCAAGTATCAAGAAAAAACAACACTAGACTTAGCCTATATACATTCAATCAAGCACTACTCTTAAGAAAGACAAAACCTCATATGTTCCACAGTGACAGAGGAGTTCAATACACTTCAGAAATCTTTCAGAGTCATCTCAGAAAACATGAAGTGACTCAATCATTCAGTGCCCCAGGTTATCCTTATGACAATTCAGTTATGGAATCCTTTTTTTCAAGTTATAAAAAAGAGGCCATCCACAACAGACAGCCTTTTAGAACAATTCAAGATTATATTAAAATGGTTGATGAGTACATGAACTATTATAACACTATAAGATATCATAAAGGAATTGGACTTCTTACTCCAAATAAGAAAGAATTACTTTTCTTTTCTAACAACTTTGGATAAAAACACAAAATGTCTCTTCTTCTTTTCTTTTGTTATAACTTTTTATTTCATAATAAAATTCGTCTTTGAAATATCTCTTTGAAATTAAAATAGCACAATGATCAAACAGAATCCAAAGGAGGCGTCCATGTAAGGTAAATTATCGGCAATAAAAGAATAAAACCAATAGTTCATTCCTTCAGGCGCGTAGTCTTTCAAGAAGACAATACCAGCAAATCCATGAGGAAGTAAGGATTTCCTGAATACCTTCAGATAATTATTGATGAAAATGTTGTACGAAATCGCGAACAATCGATCCTCAGTTATAACAAAAAATATGTTGTTGTATTCAAATTCAACTTCCCGGATGGTTAAGCCTTCATTGAAAGGAATGGAGTTTGTAATATCTTGAAATGAATATCCGATATAGGTTGTGCCAATCATTTCCAGATACACCTTATTATCCGTTGTAACATAGAGATACTTGGAATGATCATGATAGACTTCTTTGACCTCAACGGTAGAAGTCTCGATGTCATATACAGAAGTGCTGTAGCGAATATAGCTTATTTCGACATAAATGTCCATATTGTCCCAACAATAGTATCCGGAAGTTTCTTCAGTATATTCAGAATCTATAAAATAGGATAGATACGCGCCAAAAGGGGCTATAAATGATATTTGGCTAGTGATTGAGCTTAGATATAATTTCGAGGATTCTTTCGAGATTATCTGGAGTTCCAAACTGAGGAATAACAAAGGAGTCCTTTCCTGTTAGGTTATTTTTTGCATAAATCCCTCTGGAGGTTATAAAAGAACGCCTTGATATGTGAAATAATGAATATCTTGAAAAAGGGAATTCTCGTTTAACAAATATCGTTCTAACGATGATCTTTTCTTTGGATATTTGATAATAGTCAAGATTGAGACACCTTGAAAGAAAGACAAAGAGGAAGAAACTTGAAAGCGTGAAATAAATTAATGCTAAAACGAGATAAGAAAGGGTATCTAAAGATTGTAGTAAACTAGCAACAAAACAATATACACTTAATGCACATAAGGGCAACACATAATACCTAAAATTGAATTTTCTACTATAACTTTCCATTTTTATGTGTCCTTTCTTTTTGTTATAATGAGTTGGGTCAAGAATGAGTGTAGCTTCAACTCCGGCTACAAATGTGTCTTGTCATTACTAAGTTTATCATGATTTTCACTAAAAATTAGCGTGTTTTTATCTGGAGTTATCTCAAGTTTACTTTTTGTGCACTAGAAGCTTACAGCTTTGAGCACAATCGTCATAAATTATGAAAATTTTATTGACAAGTTAAATCGCTATTAGTTACTAAAATATGCTATCAAAATCCTATTTTCTACGCATATGATATCACAAGTACCCACAGTTTAAATTCCATACCAATCCTATCTTCAACATTTATATATTTTGAACTTATTGTTTTAAAATACATATACTCGTAACCACCCTTGAGCAAACATGGTTCCGTTCGTCGTTTCATAGGAAATGTTATAAAACATATACACGCTTGATCGATTTATAATGTCATAATTTGATCTGAAATCAAAATAGGCAAATCCACTTATGAATTCTTCTGCCCCAACGCCCGTGATATAGTTTTCCAGATTTTGAGAAGTACAGATATCAAGAGAGATAAAGTTAACTCGTTCTATACCGCTTAAAACCTGAATTGAAAACATACCCGAACTAATGCTCGATAACTTTATTTCAGGAGCCGGCTCTAAAACATCCCAACTAGTAAACATCATGTCTCCTGTATTCGAAATTATCTTTGCGTAGTCTCCATAATCAACATATTCAATTGGAACTGTTATAGAATCTTCTAGAGCGTCTACTAGCGTAGAATACTTCTCATTGTCTTGAGAATCAAATATTTTTAAAATCAAGGTATAGGGCTGGTTTGTTAATGAAGATACAATAGAACCGTCATTTTTCGCAATATACGTCACAATGGCTTGATTTTCATCTAGCGAAACATCCAAGATTTCAGCGTATAATCCGTCAAAGGAAACTCCTCCATTATTTGTAATACGGCTTGAAGTAATGGTTTGACCGGCGAAATAGATATTGGAGTAGTCGTCAAACCCGTCATTGCCTGAGATATAGACTTTGATTTTATAGTCAATATTGGGAGATAGATCATCAAACAAGATGTCGTTCAGCATAACATAATCTCCACTTCTCTGAGAAATGGTGATTTCAAAGGTTTTTGATTCTACAAGCGTGTCAAAAATGTTTTCATAAAGCATTACTGTAACTACATCGATACTTTCTCCAGAATCCATGACTGAGAAGTCATAATTGAAAAAGGGAGCCGAATCAAAAGTATATTCTTCCACACCGTCATGAGTTAATGACATAGTGCCCAGTTTCAAACGTTCATCATAGAAGGTGTCAGTGAATTCAATGCTTGCGACACCCTCAATATAAGTACTCGGATTCAAATCGTCTCGGTCAACTTTGCCGATGATGATTTCATAGGCGGTTTCTTCAGACATCGCAGTAAAACAGCCTCCGTTGGACCCATCTTTTGAAGACATGGCAAAGCTTTGTTGCTGAAGAGGCAACATGACATTCTTCTTCTGGAGAATCATATAGTAGGTCGCATGAGCATAATCTGAATCTTCTAAATTATACGTAAAACAAACTTGATTTTTGATTGGAGTAAAACTAAGTGAAAGAAACTCAACATTAAATAGCTTATCATATCCATCATCCACATATGGAATCGTTGTTAACTGGTATGAAAAATAGTCAGGAACTGATATATCAACTTCAGAATATTCGTCTTCTGTCGTTGTCGATGTCATTGTCGTTGTCGTCGTCGTTTTGCCAAAATCGCATCCCAATAATAAGAACAAGGACAGAATCGATAAAACAGAAATCAATGCTTTTTTCACTAATCATCCCTCCAAAAAAATAAATAGTAACCTTGACGATAAATTCATTATAGCACATCCGCAAATTTGACACAAAGAGAATTCAATAAGAAAATGATTTATTTATTAAAAATTCCAACCCACAGAGGTTGGCAAGTTGGTCATAAGATGGCGGTTGTCAACACTGCCGCCAGCCGCATAAATGTCTTTGAAGGAGGTTCCCATTTTGTCGTATTCGACAATTGCGACATCCAGATGCAATTCTCCGTCAACCTTGAGATTGGGATAACAATTTGAAACCTGTTTCGTTGCTTCTACGGCTTTGTCAATCATATTTTTAAATTGATTCTTGATTCAATTCGTCACATTTGATTCATAAAACCAGTGCAACTTTGAATAAAAAAAGACTGAAAGTTGACTTTCAGTCGATTTATGAGGCTTATGCTTATGATTGGACGTTCAAATTGGTTTTCAGGATATCACGTTCAAATAGAATGAGTCCTACAAGGAGACAAAATGCGAAGGATGCGGCCATGTATGGAAGATTATAGGCAATGAAAGAGTAAAACCAATAGTTCATTCCTTCAGGGGCGTAATCTTTCCAAAAGACAATACCTGCAAATCCATGAGACAAATACCTCAATAAGCTTCCTATACTCATTCCTAGGATAAAATGTGAACGTTTCGTTAAAGCTTGATTAAATAAACCTGCAAATCCCAATAAGACAAAAGGAACAATATAATCAAGTAGATATTGAGGGATGCTTAAAAACCAAAAATTACCCATTCCAGCCGCGACTAGCGATTGAATGATTCCAAAAGCGAGTCCAGCAATCAAGCCGTTTTTAACCCCTCTTCTATAGGCAATAATAAAAATCGGTAACATTGCAGGAGAGATAGACCCTCCGTATTTAAAGGGGGAAAACAAGCCTGCAATCGCATCGAATACGACCGCGATTGCGACAAGAATACTGATTTCTGCGATAATTTGAATTTGATATCGTTTGTTCATAATGAACCTCCATAAAATAAAATAAAATAAAATAAAAGCAACCACAAAATAAGTGGTTGCCTGATGAATAAAAAGATATTCCTACGCTGGCATTATCCAGATCAGGTAAGGTCAATAACAGATTAGTTATACTCTCAGCCCGGTACTCCGAGCTCCCCTCATTTGTGCAAATCTATTATAACACAAGACGATACATAATGTTATATTTTTAGGAAGAATGTCAGAAAATCTTCTACGGTTGAATAATCGTGAATCGGGATTTCTTTTTCCTTTAAAAACTCAATCATTCTAGCTTCATGACTTTGAATCCACTCCATATAGTTTTTCGACACTTTCGGAAAAACTGCATCATGACTAAAAGCATTGGCGGTTTCTGATTCAATAATGTATTGAATGAAGAATTGTTTGTAAGGAGATGTCGTATGAAGTCCCTTTTGGTAAATGGATTTCATTTCTTCATAAAATCCGCTTGATACTTGTTCTACTTCTTCTTTCGGTAGAACAAAACTTTCAGTATCTTCGATGAATTTTCTTAATCCCCTTTTGGAAGGACTTTCGATTAAGAGTTTTATGTTTTCTGTAAATAATGATGGTTTTTGAAGTGAAGCTAGTTCGTTTTCAAAATCCATCATTCCTCTCCTTAAAGGAACGTGGTTGAAATAGGCTACGGCCATCGTACATTTGGTTAAAATGTCGGGCAATGTTTTGGGGTAATCGAAATAAAGATACTTTGCGTCAAAGATGAGTTTTTTTAATTTTTCTTCAAAATGATCGAAATGAACGCAATAGGTTCTTAACTCTTCAAATTGATTGAATACTTTGTCGTTTCGATGATAGATGATTTGACCTTCAATCAAGAGTGAAGTCAGAGGGTCTTCGTACCTTGCGATTTGTTTCAATCGCTCCCATGAAATCGGGAAAAAGTCATACCCAACATCTTCGATGATTACTTGAAAAGATGCCAGATATCCTTTTTCAGTTGCTGGAATGAAAAAAAGGTCGATGTCAGACTTTTCATGCATATCTCCTCTGACAAAAGAACCATAAGCTACAATCATGTCAATGTCATCAGAGTAGTATTTCTTGACGTATTGAATGACGCTATCTACATACAGTTTTTCTTTCAAAGAAATCACTCCCTTATTTTAAGATATGACTTCCAAAATAATCTTTGGTTTATCAACTTGATATTCAACAATGAAGAAGGCATCTTCTAAAGTACTTAGAATGTCTGAATCGACTGGATGATTTGCATATACGAAAGCTAGGGTATCACCAATGGAAACTTTCTCGCCGATTTTCTTTTGGAGAAGGACACCGACCATTGGATCAATCACGTCTTCCTTGGTTTCACGACCGCCACCAAGTTTCATCGAAGTCAGTCCAATGTTGAGGGCTTTGATTTGTTTGACGAATCCAGCTTTTTTTGCTTTAAAAGGATAGATTTCCTTCACTTCAATGAAATGACTCAATTCAGGTAAAGCGCCACCTTGTGCCGTAATGAATTCGTTGAACTTCGCAAGGGCTTCGCCATTGTTTAGTTTTTCCAAAGCCATTGCTTTGGCGGCTTCGAGTGTGGGCGCTTGCTTTGCATAATAAATCATATGGGATGCGATATCTGTGCATAATTCAACGAGATCTTCAGGCCCATTTCCAGACAAGGTTTCAATCGCTTCTTTGACTTCAAGTCGGTTTCCGATCGCATGTCCCAAAGGTTGATCCATATCAGTAATAAATGCTGTAACGTTCTTTCCAAAGGATTCTCCGATGGAAACCATGATTCTGGAAAGTTCCCTTGCATCTTCAATCGTTTTCATGAAAGCTCCGTCTCCGATTTTAACATCAAGACAGATGACGTCTGCGCCACTTGCTAGTTTTTTACTCATGATTGAAGAAGCAATCAAAGGGATCGAAGGTACGGTCCCTGTCACATCTCTTAATGCATATAATAGTTTATCTGCTGGAACGATTTCTCCGGTTTGTCCGGCGACGGCGATTCCAATTTGATTGACTTGGTTGATAAATTCTTCTTCTGTCAAATTGATTCTGCATCCATCAATGGATTCTAGTTTATCGAGTGTTCCGCCGGTATGTCCAAGCCCTCTTCCGGAGAGTTTGGCAACTTTCGCTCCACAGGCCGCAACTAAAGGTCCTAGAATCAATGTGGTCTTGTCTCCAACTCCACCGGTTGAATGTTTATCTACCTTGATACCAGATATTTTTGAAAGGTCAATCTTGTCTCCGCTTTCAAGCATTGCTTTGGTCAGGGCTGCAGATTCTTGATCGGTCATCCCTTGAAAGAAGATTGCCATCAGCCATGCGGATACTTGATAATCAGGAATTTTTCCTTGAACGTAACCTTGAATCACAAAGTTGATTTCTTCGACGCTCAAAAAATGTCCTTCCCTCTTTTTTTCTATGATATCTACCATTCTCATAAATGTTCACCTCAAAAAAATTATAACACATTTTACTCATTTTGTAGTATAATTGTTAAAGGTGATTGAATTGAATGAAATCTATTTAGTAAGACATGGAGAGACGGATGCAAACCGGAACTATGTCGTCCAAGGAAGAATGGACAACCCGCTCAATGCTTTTGGTAAATCCCAAGCTTTTGAAACCGGAAAATATTTTGCAAAGCATAATATGAAGTTTGATTTGGTGATTTCTTCTCCGCTCAAACGAGCGTTTGAGACGGCCAGAATTATCAACCAAGCGATGATGACCAATAAGCCGATTATCGTTCATCAAGATTTGATTGAACGCAATTTCGGAGATTATGACGGTCAAAAGATCAATGACGAATATGCGGACCTCATCCGTCATGGCAAGATTCCTAATATGGAGTTAAACCCTGTCCTTGAAAAAAGAATTGTCTCTGCTTTAAAAGATATTTGCAGGCAATACCCCAATAAGAAATTGTTGATAGTCACTCACTCTCATGTGATTAAAGCAATGCTTGTCAATTTGGTTGAAGGGTTTGATTACGCTAGTTTCTTATTCAATTGCAGCATCAATCACTTATCCTATAAAAGCCGTAAATTTACATCTATTGAACATAATATCAATCCTTTTGAAGAAAAAAAGCTGTGAAAACAGCTTTTCTTTTGTAATATGTGTCATTTTACTATATAATTTAATGGATTGGATGTGATCTGGTTGAACAAGAACGCTGACATGCTTGGAAATCATAATGTCAAAGGACTGTTAATCAAACTAAGCCTTCCTGCAATTGCGGGGATGGCAATGAATGCCCTATATAATTTCGTAGACACTTTATTTGTAGGACGCGGTGCCGGTGAAATTGCGATTGGCGGACTCGCGCTTGCATTTCCGGTTCAAATGATTGTCATGGCTGTCGGTCTGATGGTCGGAATGGGTAGTGCTTCGATCTTTTCTAGAGCTTTTGGTGAAAAAGACACGTTGAGAATGCATGCGGCAGTCAATACCGCATTGGTTCTTGATGTATTTCTTGCGATTCTATTCACGGTTTTAGGATTTCTTTTTATTGACAAACTCCTCGTTTTTTTCGGAGCCACTTCTTCTAATATCATTTTTGCCAAAGATTACCTTTCCATCATTTTGATTGGATTGGTTCCTTTGTCTTTGTCGATGGTACTCAATAACTTGACAAGAGCTGAGGGCAGAGCCAAGGTTGCGATGATTTCGATGCTCATCGGAACTGGGCTGAATGTCATTTTGGACCCCATCTTCATTTTCGATTTTGGTTTTGGTCTTGGTGTACAAGGTGCAGCGATTGCGACTGTCATCTCTCAAATCATTGCCTTTATTTATATTTTCATTCAAGCCAATGGGAAGCACTCTTCTTTAAACATTACTTTAAAAGACGGTATCTTGCTTGATTTCAAAATGATGAAGGAAATCATTTTGATTGGCGCACCCACCTTTCTGAGGAATGCTACCGGTGCTTTTCTATCGATTATCATCTATCGGCTCATCAACTACTATTCCACAGGAGACCCCGCGATATATATCTCCATATATGGGGTCATTAACCGAGTTCTTACCTTTGTCTTTATGCCCGCATTCGGCATAGTACAAGGACTCGCACCGATTGTAGGATTCAATTATGGCGCAAAGAAAGAACAAAGATTACTCGACGTCATTGTGTATGCGATGAAAATCATCATCATTTACTTCTTCTTCGGATTCTTGTTCATTCAATTACTCGCGACTTCGATTTTTACGATGTTCAGTCCAAACTCCAATCTAGAATTCATCACGATTGGTTCCCAGGCATTTAGAATCCTTTCTATCGGATTCTTGCTCGTAGGATTCCAGGTGATTGTCAGTTCCATTTATCAGTCGGAAGGATTCCCTTTGCGAGCCACCATGATTGCTTTGTCTCGACAAGTATTCTTCTTCATACCACTTGTGTACCTTTTTACTTATCTACTCGGAATCGAAGGGATCTGGATTAGCTTTGCGGCATCTGACATCCTAGCAGGACTTCTCTCGATGATTCTATTCTTCTTGGAAATGAAAAAGATTAGAAATAATCTTGCTTTAGAACCAGCACGAATATAAATAAAAGGTGTTCAAACTGAGGGTTTGAACACCTTCAGACTGTAGACAAAGTACCCAATTTGGGTACTTTTTTTTGAGTTATCCACAAAGTGGCCAAAAAAGGCGATTTTTTTTAATCTGACACCTATGAATCGTTATCTGAAGATAATAAAATAGAGGTAGGTGATCATTATGATGTCAAAGAAGAATAAAATAGGAAGAAAT
>Ga0180007_10000425_pt1 | contig 72122 bp, 56 predicted proteins | sample MM_PC_MetaG_FD_121122 | JGI IMG/M metagenome (GOLD analysis project Ga0180007, IMG submission 121122) | Groundwater microbial communities from the Aspo Hard Rock Laboratory (HRL) deep subsurface site, Sweden - MM_PC_MetaG | ecosystem: Environmental > Aquatic > Deep subsurface > Groundwater... | reverse complement strand
TCCTGCTCCTTTCCAGAGCTTTCCCTGAGGAAGAACCTATACCTTGTTTTCTCCCCCGCCGGAACGGTCGAACCTTTTAGGATCGCACGGGCATAGCCCGTGGTTTAATTAACAGCAATTATTAACTGGCCCGACCCTCTGGCCAATAGGCATTAACTCAAGCTTCCAGGTCCGCCCACCAACCGCCATGCTGATATTGTGGAGATTCCGGACCAGGGCATTTAATTATAGAGGAGGGCAAGAGGGGCTCGATAATTTTTGCCTCGACGAAAAGTATTTTGTGTGCGTCTTCAGGCATATCCGGGGGCGTGTCTATGTGGGTGTTATCCAGAGGGTTCGGACCATAATGTCCCTTGAAATTAAAAAAATCTATGCATGCCTGATCTTCGTCTACATTAACTACTTGGCCGTTGCTCTCCCAGGGTTTCCAAAGCGGATTATCATAGTACGGAGATGGCATGCCGTATGAGTAGTCCTTATCGTGTTTTGAATCTTTGACTTCTGTCGTGTCTATAATCTCCATCCATCTGATAGGAGGCATGTCAGGTATCGGTAAGTTTCCGGGATTCAGATTCGTATCGCAAGGCGAACAATAATTTGCATGACTATTCCAGGCTGAATACACAATCACATGATTATCTTGCTTGGGTGGGTTTTGTATCCATAGGCTGCCGCTATGTTGGCTGTAATAAGCACCCAATACTTTTGTGGCATCTTTGTCGATGGATACGGTAACATGCTCGACATCCGCTCCATGGCGAGCAAATCGGGCCCATTCAAAATTCGCATGTTTTTTCGAAGAAATATAGTCGTCAATTTCAATACGAAATAGCTGGAATCCGTTAATGACATAGAACATTACATAGACCAAATTATAGTATTTATCTTTGTCCAAGACTTTAACGTACATATGCGCCGGACTAGTGCCATCACTGGTTAACGGGTCACCTGTCTGGTAATCTTTAGAAGCTGTTGGATAATCGTCATCCGATGGATAGCCAAGATAATTTCCTTCTTGATTATACTTCTCATCGGATAGTATCTGATAGCTAATGTCCTTGGCCAGAATATTGCCTCCTGAGTCATACAAATACAACGCAGGATTTGTCTGATAGAGAAAGTTGCTTATGCAAACAGGCCTGTGCATGTCATATGGGTGCAAGTTTACCAAGGGTGCAAATTCTTCAAGTACGCTTTGGCTGATCATGGACATTTATACCTCCTATTTTTTAAATGTTAGATTTTGCTCTTTGAAAATGTACGTTTTCCTTTTTTCATCCTTCAGGTGCCATTGCCTGTTCTATCAATCTCTCATTGATTCAGCCTGAATCAATTAAATAAAATAACAGGCAGTTTTATTTCTCTTTTTGATAGGATTAAGGTGGTGATATTATATTTCGATCAAAGAAGAAAAATGTAAATGTACGTATGACGCCAGGGTATTTTTCAAGCGATACCCCTGTGCTTTGTCTGCCGGATTTCCTGTATAAATATTTTCCATCAGATTTTTATCATTGCTTATCATTTGTGAATAGTGAAAACAGTGACCGCGAATCGGTATACCCTGTTTTAAAAAAAGAAAATTCTTTAATGGCTTTACTTCGGTATATCCAAGCGACTGAAGCCCTGATTTCATAGCCGTACTATATGGAAGGCATCCGCACATGGGATATGACTGGCCGTCAACTGTAGTTAAAAATTCACCAAGATACATAAGACCGCCACATTCACCATATATGAAAGCGCCTTTTAGGCTTTGTTCAGATATAGCTTTTCGCATTTTTTTATTTTCAGACAATGCTTTTGCATATAGCTCCGGATATCCGCCCCCGAAATAATAGGCATCCACATCCTCTGGCAATGTAGTATCATCTGTGGGGCTGAAAAAAACAATTTCATATCCAAGATGTTTAAGGATCTCAAAGTTATCTTCATAGTAGAAGCAAAAGGCTTTGTCTCTGGCAATGGCTATGCGCTTGGGTTTATGCCCGGACAAATTATCAGATGAGGATGAAAACAAATCCGTATGTTTTATATCCATTTCGGAAAGTAAAAGTATTTTATCGATATCCACATTTTTTGAAACAGTATCTGCAAGAACTTTTATTTTAGAATTATCAAGAATTCCGTCTTCTCCCATGTAAAGACCTAAATGCCTTGAGGGAATATCAATATCATTATTTTTGGGAATACAGCCAAGTGCCGGAACACTACAATAGGTACTTACAGCTTTTTCCAGAATTTCATAATGCTTTATGCTACCTACATTGTTAAACACAACACCGATTATATTGACAGTTGGATCAAAATCAACAAGCCCGTTTACTATTGCTGCCGCAGTCCTGGCTATAGAGTTTGCATTCACAATAAGTACTACCGGAACTTTAAGCCATGCCGCCAGTTCGGCTGTAGAACCCTGGGATGAATCAGGAAGCCGTCCATCATGGATACCCATAACTCCTTCAATTACGGAAATGTCAGCTATTGCTGCACGGGATTGGAAGGAACGTTCTAAATATTCTTTAGGCATCATCCAGGTATCAAGATTAATAGAGGGTTTACCGGTTACTATTTTATGAAGGCTGGGATCAATATAATCAGGCCCGCTCTTAAAACCACAAACATCAAGCCCCATTTTCTTAAGTGCAGCCATCAGGCCCAAAGTGAGCGTGGTTTTACCCGATCCGCTGGAAGCACCGGCTATAAGAACCGCTTTTGTTTTCATTATATTTTATGTCTTTCGCTCATAACCGCGCTTCGTGACCATATGACCGTTAATAACTACCGTATCGCTGTTTCCGATAATAATAACAGAATTCATATTCATATCACAATCAAGAAAATTACTAAGAGTACGTATTTCTTTTTTCTGGCCTTTTCTTAAAGCATGGGTAACAACACCAACCGGAGTTTTTTTATCTCTGTATTTAAGAAATTCCGCCTGCAATCTGGTTATTAATTCTTTTCGCCTTTTGCTTACAGGGTTATATACGGCCGTAACCATATCCGATGCAGCAGTTATTTCTATCCGCTTTATAACAGTTTCTGTTGGGGTCAATAAATCCGAAAGACTGATTGTGATAAAATCATTTGTTAAAGGCGCACCTAAAAGAGATGCGGCGGCGGCGGCAGCTGTTACACCGGGCGATACTTCTATATCAATCTCTATACCGGCGCTTACCATCCGTTCATACACAAGACCGGCCATACCGTATATACCGGCATCTCCTGAGCATATCAGCGAAACGGTTTTTCCTTCGGCGGCGGCCTGTATTGCTTTATCCACCCGTTCGGTTTCTTTTGTCATGCCTGTTGATATAATCTCTTTTCCTTTAATAACAGGCTCCACCAACTCGATATATTTTCCATACCCGGCTATTACATCACTGCTTTTAAGAACACGCCTTACATGTTCCGTCATATAATCCAGATCACCCGGGCCTATACCTAAAACAAAAAGTTTCCCTTTATCTTTTGCCGGACAAATATCTTTTTTTCTTGCAACTGCCACTGTAACATTTCCTTTTTTCTGCTTTGCCACAATCAACTGAGATCCCGGACCTGCGCCAAGAAGCGCCGCAGGTTCAGCCACACCTTTTGCTTTAACATATTTTTGTGCATACGCAGAAGGTGCCGACATGCCCTCTGCATCAATATTATCCAGTGTTTCGGCATTATAATATTGCAGATTCAAACCAATAGTTTGAACGTATTCCAGCAAGCCTGCTTCATCTTTTTTCTTATCAATAGTAAAAACACCGGCTATAGAAATCGGAGAAAGCCCTTGCTGCTCAAACACTTCGCATACTGCATCGGATATTTCTTTTTGTGATGTATTTTTGTTGCACCCGATACCTACAAACAGACTATGCGGACGAATGAAAAGTGATTTTTCCAAAAGTTCTTTGTCCAGTTCAAAGATTTTTTCAGTTATAAAGCATACAGCAGCATAGTTACTAAGAGCAGCGGCATTAGGCTTTTCAAAATGATCCGGCTTATAGCCTGCTTTCCCGTAATATGTTTCAAACAACTCATAATCACAAATTAACGCAACCGGAGCATTATTTAGCATAGAAGCAGAAACTTTTTTGATCATTTCCTTATTTTCTACTTTTGCGCCTATCCTCTGGGCAATTTCGTCAACCGCTACAATACCGCTTACATCAGTTGCTGTTGTGATGACCGGCTCTGCACCCAAAGCACTTGCAACCCTGGCAGACAAATCATTGGCTCCGCCAAGATGGCCGGATACCAGGCTGATAACATGTTTGCCTTTTTCATCTATCACCAATACTGCCGGATCACTTGCCTTGTCTCGTATAAGAGGAGCAATAGAGCGCACCACAATTCCTGAAGCCATAATAAAGATATGTGCTTCATATTCATAAAAATGTTCTGTAAGACTTTGCGTGAAACGATCATATACGATAAGCCGAACGTCCTGATAACCGTTTGCTTTGGCAGATGGTGTAAACAGGGCTTTAGCGTTTATAATGTCAGCACATTTAAAGGCCAGGCGAAGTGCATTTTCATTAAGAGTCCAAACGGCAATTTCTTTCTTATCCATTTGATCGTTCATTTTTTTCCTTGCCGTATAAAACCGATCTTGTATTTAATCTCTTCTTTTCGGCAAACACTTCTCCCACCATAATAAGAGCCTGTTTATGAATCCGCTTTTCGCTTATACAGGAAGAAATACCTCCGATTGTGGTTCTGATGATCATTTCATCGGGCCAGCCAATACGGTAAGCAATAACAGCCGGAGTCTTTACAGGATAATGCTTACTCAATTTTTCAACGACCGCATCCGCTTTATGGGCGCTTAAAAAAATAACCATAGTTGACTGGTGTGAGGCAAGTTTTTCCAGATCTTCAAGCTCCGGCACTGGTGTTTTTCCATGGCTGCGTGTAAACATTACCGTTTGTGTGCCGTCGGGAATCATAAATTCCGTTTTAAGTGCTGCTGCTGCTGCCATAGCCGAAGATATGCCAGGGATTACTTCATAATCAATTCCATCCTCATCCAAAAGCGCCATCTGTTCATAAATTGCGCCATAAATAGAAGGATCGCCGGTATGAATCCTTGCCACGTTTTCACCTTTTAAAACCGTTTGAACCATAAGTTGATGAGTTTCTTCAAGAGTCAGATCAGCAGAGCTGATAATATTTTCTTCCGACAAATTCGTATGAGGGAGAAATACGCTTTTCGGAACCAGAGACCCGGCATATATTATTATGCCTGCCGATCTGATCCGATTGACCGCCTTTAAAGTAATGAGTTCAGGATCTCCAGGGCCTGCGCCGATAAAGCTTACAATGGCCATAATATGTTTTTCTCCTTATATATTTTTCTTAATAATTACTGTGCTCATATAATGAGGTCGATATCCTGCGGAGATATCGGACAGAAAGCGTACTTTTTCTTCATTCGTACTAGCCTTTTCCACTACAAACGATGATTTAAGAAAACCTTTTTTTGCTACCAATTCCAAAATCATATCCATACTGGAATGCGCTTTCATAAGTACTACCGTTTCAAAAACATCCAGGCATGATTCAATCTGATCCATTGAATACGTTGCCGGCAATATTGCCAGTTTTTCTTCCGAATATACAAGCGGAGTACCGGATGCTGCCGCAGTTCCGCTGACAGAGCTTACCCCAGGAACAAAATGCATTGAAATGCCTTTTTCACAAAGTACCAAAAAAAGATTTCCGGCTGTTGAATATATGGTTGAACATCCCAGTGTAATAAATACACCGGATTCGTTTTCCTTCAACTGCTCCTGAACGGATTGTGCCGCCGGCTCCATTGCATCAAGTATATTTTGCGCTCCTTTTACCATTGGAAAATGAAGAAAAACTATCCGTTTGTTTTTCAAATCAATGCTATCTGAGATAATATTTAATGCCATGGATTCGGTTGAATTTTTTTTGCGAACCGGAACAAACAAAACATCACATTCTTTAATCAAGCGGATGGATTTTACTGTTAAAAGCTCCGGATCACCTGGGCCTAAACCGACAAAATATAAATTTCTTTGCTTCTCATTTTTCATTTTTTTATTCCAAACAGGGTTATCGGATTTTCAGGTTTAAGTGTATGATATTTGGCTATTGTATGTAAGCGGGAAATCTGAATACTTATACATTCAATCTCTTTATTAATTTGCTTAAAAAAGGTACGGACAACTTCAAACGATTCAATGGTTACGGTATTAACAACCATAATACCTTCACTTGAAAGGCGCTGATAACAAAGAGACAGCAGATCGGGCAGGTCTTCACCTCCACCGCCTATAAATACTCTGTCCGGTGCAGGCAAAGTTAAACACTCCTCCAGAGCATGCCCCTCAATAACGAAGACATTATTTACTTTATGCTTTTTCGCATTGGCTATAATATTTTCTATTCTTTCGGTATTTTTTTCAATACAAAACACCCTGGCATACGGATTAAGAAGTGCTGATTCAATTCCTACAGAGCCTGACCCTGCTCCTACATCCCATAATATTTCGGCATTGCCGAGTTTAAGCTTTGAGAGAGTTATGGCACGAATCTCAGGGTGTGTAATCATATTTGCATCATGTTCATAAGCATCATCGGGAAGGCCAAATTCTGCAGATATCCGAATTGAAGCAGCCGGATCAGGGTTTTGTACAACAAGAATATTTGGAACCCGGAATGTATTATATGAACATAGTTGTTGCAGTTGTCCGCTTTGTATAATTTCATCTTTTGTTCCCAGACATTGACACACATGCCCAGTCCATTTCTTTGTTTGCGGATATCTTTTAATAAGCTCTTGTATTATTTCATAAGGACTGTACGTATTTGAAGTTAAAATAACCCCTGTGTTATGATTCAATAATCTTAGCAAATCATCCGTGTGCGTACCGTGCCTGCTTATGATTACCGCTTCATCGGTTTTTAAGCCAAGCCTTGAAAGCGCTACCTGGGCTGCGGATATACCAGGATAAATTTCTACAGCATCTATGCCGAAGTGTTGAATTAAAGTATTTCCTATTCCAAAAAGCAAAGGATCTCCGGATGCAAGTACTGCAACATTTAAATTTTTCTTAATACACTGTTTAATCTCATCTATTAAAGACTCAATATCTCCGGTAATTAAAATGGTTTTTCCATTAAAAAACTTTGCCTGTTCAAGTTGTCTTTTACCGCCGATCAGCACATCGGCATTTTTTATATATTGACGTTTCTTTGAAGACATTGGTTCACCTGTTATATTCAAACCAATAACACGTATCTTGTCTTTATTTGTTATACTGCCTTTATTTCCCATTTTTTATAAAACTTCTCATGATAGTCCCATAGACAAATTGTGACCATAGGTTTTTGGTTTACAGTGGCCCAGGCATTTCCAATCGCCATCTCACCGATTATATCCACAAAAAGCGGCACTTCTTTATGTGCTGATTCAAAAATTTGCCTGGAATTATTAGCACCCTCTACAAACCGGCAAAATTCATCTGAAAGTCCGGCTTCAAATGCTGCTTTGGACAAATATTTAAAATCTATCAAGCCGGATTTTGCATGAGTGTATGCCATATTCATGGCCCATTTGCATAATTTACCAAAAAAACAAGAAAGAATAATATGTTCAAATCCCAGATCAGACGCTTTTTGTAATGCATATGAGAAAAAATCGGCTGTTTGCACAAAACATCTTTCACTAAAATGCTCATACATCTTCTGCGCCAATTTTTCACTTTTTCGGCCAGTAGATAAGATACAAATCTTTTGATTATCATATCGGGCGGATCTTAAGCATATATCGATTGTGTCCTGATAGCTTTTGGCAGAAAAAGGCTTAACAATGCCGTGTGTTCCTAAAATAGAAAGCCCCCCCACAATGCCTAATCTCGGATTAAGGGTTTTTCCTGCCAGTACTTCACCGTTTTTAACAAAAATAACGGCTGTCACAGAAAAAGCCTTATCTTGCGGCAGGCGTTTTTTTATTTCATGTTCTATCATTTTTAAAGGAACCGGATTAATGGCGGATTCACCTATATTTACAGGCAATCCGGGCCGGGTTACTTTTCCCACCCCTGCCCCGCCTTTTATTGTAATCCGATTGACTTTACTTTCAACAATAGTAACTTGCGCGCCGATTTGCGCACCATTTGTTATATCAGGATCATCTCCGGCATCTTTTATAACAATAGCTTCTATATTTATCCCTTCTTTGATTTGCAGGGATTTTATTGATTTAATATCAACGGACATATTTGCATTATTATCCGGCAAATCCACTAAAACGGCATTTGGCGGATTCCCGAAATATGCTTCAACAGCAGCCCCTGCAGCGGCAGCAGCACATGTTCCGGTAGTAAAACCTTCTCGCAGTTTATTCTTTTTTTCAGTGTTCATGCGAATGTTGGTGCAAATGGCTATGACCGCTTGCAAATTTCTTTGCCTCTTCAGGTGACATTTCCACAAATTCTCCCTGGCCTTCGGGAACAGGAAATTTTTCCCGCGGCAAAAGTTCTATTTCTCTTACATCAGGCAATTTTAAAGATTGCTCAATTCGTTTATACAATATATCCACAAAAGCTTCATCAAAGCCTAACTGTTTTCCATAAATCAGGCGGATACCAGGGTATTTTTCGGCCTCTTCTTTCATCATTTCAGGAATATCAAGCCGGATATGAAGTCCCATGTTCAAAAAATAGGGAATTAAGATTACTTCCGTTGCTCCTTTTAAAACACATGTCTTAAGTGTTTCCGGAAAATGCGGCCCGAGCCGTGACATATTACAGCATTCAACAATATCCAGTTGATATTTTTCTTCAAGCATCCGTGCAGCCGTCTCCATATCCTTTCCTGCACCAGGTACCCGGCTGCCGTGTCCGAGCAAGATAATTGCTTTCATTTATTAATTTCCTCCAATGCCAATATGGCAATTGCATTAACAGCCGCTACAACAAAAGTTGTGCCGCCGCGCGGGCCTTCCATTAATATATAGGAAAGATCCGTTTGCTTAATCATATCTTTTGTTTCAACAACATTAACAAAACCTACCGGCATTGCAAATATCAAGTCAGGTACAATGCCCTCCTCTTTTATAAGCCTTACAATTTCCCAAAGTGCAGTCGGAGCATTGCCTATACAAACAATGCCTCTATGGATTTTATCCTTAAGTGATCGTATATTAAAAATAGAGCGGGGCAAATTATGTGTCTTTGACAGCCTGGCAACTTCATTATCTGCAATATTGCAAAATATATTATCTTTTTCATAAACAGGATTAATTTGGGAAAGACGCTCTCTGGAAATACCGCTTTTTAGCATGGTGCTATCGGTTATAATTGCTGCGCCCCGTTTAAATGCTTCAATTCCTTTTGATATGGGATCTGCATTAAATTTTATTAAAGGCAAAATTGTAAAATCAGCCGAGGCATGTATCATCCTGCGTACAATTGCCCACTGCCTTAGATTAAAGCCATGCTCTCCCACTGTATCTTCTATTATAGCCAGACTGCGCTGTTCGATTTTGTAACCTGTCATTAAATCCATTAGCTTCTATCCTTACTTAGTTGATTTTACGATCTGCTTTCCATTGCTCTTATTATATCTCTTCTGGCTTCGCCGATTGTCAGCGGAATACGCTCAAACTGCAAGCCGTCTTCATTCTTTAATTTATAAACAAGCTCAGCAATCATGGGCAATCTGAGCTTTACTTCCGACATTTCCATGGGAGCCGTAAACACCTCTTCGGGTACGCCACTTCTTACAATCCGGCCACAGCTTAATATATAAAGTTTGGATAAAAATATCGGTACCAGATCCACGCTGTGTGTTGCCATTACGATTGTAACGCCGTTTTCCAGGTTAAGTTTTTTTAAAAGACTCATCATCTTGTATTCGCCCATCGGGTCAAGGCCTGCCGTCGGTTCGTCAAGCAGCAATATTTCATGGCCCATGGCAAGAAGCCCTGCTATACATGCTCTTTTTTTCTGACCATAACTTAAGTTATGAATGGATTTCTTCTCAAGACCATCAAGTTCAACATCTTTTAATGCACAAATAACACGATCCTTAACTTCAGAAACATTTAACCCCATATTTATCGGGCCAAACGCTATATCATCAAACAGGGTTGCAGCAAAAAGCTGATCATCCGGGTTTTGAAAAACAAGGCCTATCTTTTGATATATCATTTTAGGGCTAAGCTCTCTGATATTTTTACCATCAAGAAGTACTGTGCCTTCAGAGCCTTTCAGGAGCCCATCCATGATTTTAAGCAGCGTTGTTTTTCCTGATCCATTGGAACCAAGTACTGCTGCAAACTCTCCTTTTTTGATTTCAATGCTGATGTCTAAAAGAGCTTTTGTTCCATCAGGATATATTAAAGATACGTCTTTTACGCAAAGTCTTACATTATTTTCCATAGCACTCCGGCTGCAACAATTATAACTAATGCTATCGCAACTTCATTTATTTTAAAAGAAGCACTATGGCCAACAGGCATATTCCCGGTGTATCCTCTTTGAAACATTGCCTGGGTCGTTATCTGGCTGCGGTCAAAAGCTCTTATTATAAGTTCACCCGAAAGCGTTCCGAAAGAACTTAAGCCTAATCGGATACTGGAATAACCGAGTCTGTTTTTTTGTGCATTATATATAACACCTGCATCTTCAAAAAGAACAAAAATATATCTGTAGGTAATCATCAATAGCTCTAAGAACAGCGAAGGAATTTTAAACCATGAAAGACCTGTAATGATATCTGTAAAAGGAGAAGAAAATCCGGCAAGTGCAATAAGCGAAACAGCTCCTATAATGCGGCTTGAAAGCCTTATGCCTTCCATCAGGCCGTCTTTGTACCCGATAATGTCAATCCCTGCGATACTTACACAAAACAAAGGTTCGTGGCCTGTAAAAAAGAATTTTAAAAAAAGAAGCATAGCGGCTATAAAAAGGGGCTCTGAAAATCTGATAAGCATAACGCGTGAAGGTATATCAATAATCCTGCAAAGCACTATGGAAAGCACGGCTACAAATAAAGGAAATGTTATTCCATTGCTGCATAAAACCATAATCAGCAGTGAAAACGTTAATATAAGTTTGATTCTAACATCAACTCTTGTGAGAAGATTACTATTTTTATAATATTCGTCAAATAAATGCATATTGGTTTTTATCTAAAGTACTTTTTATTAGTCCTTCATTACGAGGGTTCAAGTGTTTATGGGTTCAAGGTTCAAGGGTTCCAGGGTTCCAGTGAAATCTTGTTTATATATAATATTTAACTGAAATCTTCGCCTAAATACTCGGGCTTTCCTTCCGGTCACCTGGTGGAACAATAAGCATCCTCCAGTAATATCCGCCGATAAATCCGCCTATTGTACCTGCCAGAAGAAATACAAATAAAAGCAGGTCTCCCTGATCCGTATTTATAAGAGGATCGCATGATTCCCGGCCATGTTCTTTTGCGTATTTCTCCACTACGGATTCATCAACGCCCGGCCACTTTTCCGAACTATAAACAAACGGCTGAAAGCAACAAACTACAATTACAGATAAAACAAAGATCATAACCATTTTGACCATAATTTTACTTTTTTCAGGCTTCATTGGCTACACCTCCCACCGGTTTAATTACTTTCATCTTTATGAGCAAATCTGGCCTTTTCTTGTACAGCAATACGACCATTCCGCCGGTGATGGCTCCTTCAAGTATTCCAAGAGGAAGCTGAGTAGGAACAAAAGCTATAATTATTTTTGTGAAAAGCGGCATAAAAGGCGAGCCGCCCATTATGCCTGAGGCCAGTTCAACCGAAGTGGAAAGATATGTGGCCCAGTCTGCTATTAATCCTGCTGCAAACCCTGCCGCAAAAAGATTTGTATTAAATCCGCGCAAGGTTTTAAAGGTAATATATCCGGCAAAAGATCCCATTATGCCCATAGATACTATATTTGCACCCAATGTGCTTAATCCGCCATGTGCAAGAAAAAGAGCCTGAATAAACAGAGCAACAGAAGCTACAAGAACACTTAATCCAGGACCAAGTAATATTGCAGAGATTCCGGTTCCGCATGGATGTGAACATGTGCCGGCGGTTGGAACAGGCATGGGCATGCATGAGATGATAAAAACAACTGCTGCTACAAGACCGACAAGAGGCTTGAAGGAAGGATCAAGACTTGAAAGCTTTTTTAACTTATATAAGCCATAAGCTACAAATGGCGCAGCGACAATAAACCATAAAACCGCCCAGTTGAAAGGTAATATTCCTTCGGATATATGCATTGCATAAGCGTTGTCAGTAAACATCAAAAAGATAAACGCTGATAATATAATAAAATGATTTTTAACATTTTTTAACGCTATGTAAGCTATTTTAAATACAATTCTCTTCATAAGCAGTTCTCCTGTTAAAAAGTTGATAGTAGTAACCTTTTGGGGGATGACCCCAAAAAAAACAAAAAAAAAATCCCCGGACCGATGTTAATCAATCCGGGGAATCCCATTTTTTTCCTCATGATCCTTGCAGTGCTCTCTTGTCCGTAAAAAACACGCAAACATCCAGGCAGGTCTTCTGACTCTCGGATCATTCATCCGGCTGCACCTTCCCATCACGATTATTCGTAACAGTGGTATCTTACAGCCTTTGTCCCCGATTACAGCGGCGGGCCCGCCCCCGAATTACACGGGGTTCCCTGTTCCGGCGGGTTGTAAAACCCCGCCCTACGATATATAATGTAGGGTGGTATTTAACACATACCGCCTTATGCTATTAAAGCACCTGGATTTATATTTATTGCCTATTAATAAGAATTAATAAGGATTCTTGTCAAGATAAATTTTCAACAGGAATTTTCAATTTAAATATGTCCACAGAAACTCTTTCGGTTCATAATCTTCCGCAAGGGCCAATCCTGCCATATTGCGCTTTCGCCAAATTTTGTGGCATCTGATAAAAGAAGGATCAATAAATCGTATAACCTCCCCGAGACAACTCAAATCCTGCTGTATGCGCCAATACAAATACATGGTTTTCTCCTTTTGTTTTATTATGACTTTACTTTCTACTCCGGCACATAAACCATAGAGCCGTCTTCCAGTTTGTATGCAATACCCAGCCTTTCCCCTTTGCCCTCCACCTTTTCTTTACTTACTTTCATAGCTTTGATTGTTTTGCCTTTTTTAGTGATTATTTCCATCTCCTGATTTACGGTGTTTTTTTTTAATATTGTTAACTCGGATTTTTCGCTGAATAAATCCTGAAGATGATACATACTGAAAAGAACCATAATAAGACCAACTATGAATACAAGCCCGATATCAAACAGATTGGCAACACCTGTCATGGGATCATCATCTGAAAAAGCAGGAGTTCCCAAACCCTTACCAACTACATTAACTCGGCGCTTTTTGAAGTATTTCATAATTTACTGTCTCCGTTTGTTGCGTAAGTATCTCGGTTGCAAGCTCCATATTCTTTATATCTTCTTCAACCCATCTATGCTTTACCGTGTAAAAGAAAAATGCTGCTGTGCCAATAGCCATTCCTACTACCGTTGTTGTAAAAGCAATAACAAGATCAGCGGAAAGCTTCGTCATATCTCCCTGCCCTAATGCCGCCAGTCCTGTCCCCATTGGAATAAGGGTTCCTATCAATCCCAGCGCCGGAGCCACTCTTACCATTATTCTCAGCCTGTCCATAGATTTCCAGACATTCAATGTTGTATCCTGCAAAAAGTTTTCTATTGCTATTTCCGTATCATTTCCTTCTACATTCAATTTGTTTAATGTTTTAACAAATTGATTCACACGATGAGAAATAAAAGATGAAGTATTACCTGTTTTTATAATAGCAGGAAAATCATGCGGGGAGCACCTTTTTAGTCGTAGCCGCTCAATCCATTCCGCAAAAAAAGTTCCTGCATAGATAATTACATATACTGTCAGTAACATCAGCAAGATAAGTACAGGATATAGCAGGGAAGAAGATATAAGGTATATAAAGGTTTTTACCAAAGCACCCGGATTAATCATGATATTCTCCCATTTATTCTTTTGGTTTTTACTGTAGTTGCAGCAAAGCCTCCAAGAAAAAGTACTGTAATAAATATTAAGTAAAGAAAGATTTGACCTGTCTGACCAACTGCCGAATCTGATTGATACATAGCTAACCGGTAAATTTTATCTACATCCGCAAATTGCGGCATGATTGTTACCGAAAGAATAAAATAGGCTGCAATTAGAATCATAGCCCCGCCAAGAAAGCTTTCAGCCTGTGAATCACTTCGTTTTTTTAAATAAACCATAACCAGCACACTAATTAAATTAATTACGATAAAGGCAAGATACAATAAAAGAACAACTCTCATCGGAAACTCAGGGAAAAAGGTTATAAGAAAACCAAGAGAAAAAAAAATCACTGTGGCACAAACAGGACAAGGAAGGGCCAGCAATAGCCATCCTTTGCTGCTGTTATTAGAAACGCTGTTTTTTTTCAGTAGCACTACACCCCATACGATAAGCATACCGGCCATAATAAGATGGATAAGCATCCCTGATTGAACAAAGTTTTGAATGGCCGCAAAATGCCTGATTAAATCTATTTTTTCCAAAATTACAGCCGATACCGTAAAAAGCAAAAGATATGTGAGAGCATACAGCAAACTCATTCCCACTTTATTGCGTACAGAATTCTTTTGAAACATATAATAGGATAAACCTATGCCTCCTTTTATCGCAAATATCCCGATGCCAAACAATACTCCCAGAATCAAACTCTTATAAATCATTTCCCTGCTCCTTTATTTGTGTTTTCTTCCCGATCCCCAGACAAACAGCACTATGATCAGAAGAATAAACAATGATGCCGCCCATTGAATGCCGGAAGATGTAAGATCCGTTGTATCATCTGCTTTATCCATATCCTCCATTTTATACCCTTCAACGGTTACAGGCTTTTCTCCATGAGCGGTTTTAGTTGCGGACTCTTTCTTGTTAACGGCAACATCCGACGACGAATCGGCAGATGCTTTCGGTGATATATTTTGCATTTCGGCAATCAATATTGTGCGGTCTTTGACCTGCTGATCCAGTGCTTTGCCTGCGGCCTGTTCCACAGCCAGCTTGAATTTTTCCACTATTTCAGGAGACAGCACCCCCGGCAAAGATATTATCTGTACTACCATTTGGTTAAGCATTGGATTATTGCAGGTATGATCGCAGCAAGCCACGCCCTTTTCGACTACATTTACCGCATATTCTGCTGCCAGTTTCTTTTTGATTTTTTCATCCGCTTTCCAATAACCTTTTCTTGCTGCTTCAAGCATACGGGCGGTCATGGATTGATAGGCCCAGGGATTTTCACGGTTGAAGAACTCCTTAATATCCTGACCATATTTGTCTTCTACATAAACCTCGTACGTCTGTTCCCATTTTGTCTTGTCAATAGCTTTGGGAGTGGTAACCTGCCAGCCCCACATATTTTCCAGAAAATCCGCCATTGCCCTGGCGCCTGCATATTTTTCCTTTTTCATCCCCTCAATCCATTTGGGATTCAGGTACCGGCTGCGCAACTCCCGGCCGATGGTTGCGGAAATCGGCTCTATATGTCCCTGCCCCATGGTTTTCTGCATGGATACATACACCTCAGGATCTTTTCCCGATTCCTTTCGCACAGCCATGGAAAGTCCGCCTAAGTATTGAAACATATCATCATTATCCATTGAGCCATAAAGATTCGAAGAAATAGAGTGAACGGTGGCATCCACTTTTTTCAGGTTTTGTCTGTATGTATCCTTAAGCGGCTTACCCCAGATATCCGATGAATACCCGTATGAAACCATGTTGATAAAACCCTGTTCGGCAACTACACTATCATTATCCCACATACCGCTTGAGCCTGTCATGTTATCTACCTTGGTTCCGTAAGCCCCAGGTTCTGCGCTGAAAAGCCGCACGGTGGACAGTTTCTCAGCCTCTTTTAGCGTGTACCCCTTTTCTATCAGTTGTTTACGTATTTGGACCGTATGGTTTTTAACAAAATTTTCCACATCACTAAGAGTCGCCGCCTGTTTAACAGCATTATCGAGCAAAAGCCCTGCCGTGGGAAACGTATCTCTGAAAAGACCCGACATTTGAAGCAATACATCGATCCGTGGCCTTTTCAACTGCTTTCCCAAAACCGGCTCAACACCCGTTACCTTATCACATTGATCCCAGACCGGTTTCATACCCAATAGCCGCAAGGCTGTGGCTACGTTGATTCCCTCATCTCTTATAGTTTCAACGGACCAGAGTATTATTCCTATCTGCTCAGGATATTTTCCGTTATTTTTTTTCCGGTATGAGTCAATCAATTGATCCGCCGCTTTTTTGCCGTTCTCCCAGGCTTCTTTAGATGGAACCTTATCCGGATCAAAACTATAGAAGTTTTTACCGGTGGGAAGACTTTCCGGGTTCCGTATCGGATCATTTCCTGATGCCGGTGGAATATAGCCGCCTCGCAAACCCCTGATAAGGCTGTTTCTTTCAGAAGGACCGCATTCCAAAAGCAGAGATTTATAGAAATCCGCAGCCTGATCACCTTTTAAAGCAATAGCCTTTGCAGTTTCTTCAAGGCCTTCTCCTGTTGGAGAAAGACCGAAAGTGTGCAAACCGTAAGGTATCATTTCAGTTTTAAGTTCAAGGATATAATGATCGATTATTTCCATGCCATCATCATCAAGACTTCGGATATCCAGATCTTTATCGATACCCAGTTTTACCGCCATATCCCAAATACGAACCATTCTGGCCTGTCGAATCTTTTCGGAAGAAGATGATTCATATTCACTGATCAAAGCTGCCAGTTTGGAGTATTCTCCATAGTCACCTCCTTTTTTAAAAGGTGGTGTTGCATGATCGATAATCACGCCCCGGCCCCGTCTTTTGGCCTGGATACCCTCCCCGACATCATCAACAATATATGGATACAAACTGGGAATATCACCGATAAGAACCTCAGGCGGACATGAAGCTGAGAGCCCGGCCTGTTTTCCTGGCAGCCACTCATGTGTGCCATGGGTACCCAGGTTTATCATGACATCGGGTTTAATTTTATTTTGAAGCCATAAATAAAAAGCCGTATATTGATGATGCGGATATAAAACAGTGCTATGAAAAAGTTTCTCAGGGTCATCGCTCCATCCTCTGGAAGGCTGAGGGGCTAAAATCAAATTGCCCAGCTTGATACAGGGAATTATAAATTTGCCGTTGCGGGTCATGATATCGGAATCATCGGGACTGCCCCAATCTTTTTCAATATTTGCGGCAAATGTTTTATCAACATCTTTTAACCATTTCTTATACTGCAAAAACGGAATAAACTCCACTTCACCTTCCCGTATCATTTTATCCAGTTCATCCGGTGCCCATGAACCTATATTGCGTCCCGATCTGATCAAAAGATCTTTAATTTTATCTTCCGACAGATCGCCATCAACAGTATATCCGGCCTGTTTCATATTACTGATGATTTCCCGGATACTATTAAATACATTAAGATAGCTGGCCCCGATATTTTGCTTGCCGCCACCATGGTTATAGTATATCAGTACTACCTTCTTGTCCTTATTTGCTTTTTGTTTCAACCTGTGCCACAAAGCCGTGCGCCTGGCTTGTTTTTCCACCAGAGATGTTACCGGTATGTAATGGTAGGCATTAACTTTCCCGGATTCTGTTGCCACACGTTCTTTAACTCCCATCACGGTCGGCTCTATCAACCCGGAAAGCTCCGGTACGCCAAATTGAAGTGATATTTCTGCGGGAGTAACGCCTTGTTCGGATGCCATCCATTCTTCTCCGGTTGAAAAGAAAAGATAAATAGGACTAAATACCGGTACATCGGCTTTTTTCAGCACATCCATTGTGTGTGCCGATAATCTGGAACTGAACTTGAAAGTAAATCCGGTAATGGAACCAAGATGAGTTTTTAGCGGTTCGGCGGAAATAAGACGGTCAACGGCCAAATCCCAATCTTTCATGGCCCGCATGAGCGTTATAGTATTAATGCCGTTTTTTTCATATGCCCGTATCAGGGCATTAACAGGAGCCTGCTTATTATCAACAGGAAAAGTAGGAAATATTATAGTCAGATCCCACAACTTGCCCGGCTGGTAGTGACCGCTTTGACGGTACCATTTAATATAATCTTCAAGGGACTTAAATATCTCAGGAGCATCAGGATGATAGAGCCCGTTTTCAGGCGGAATAACCGCAGGGACAAACCGGGTGGCCAATTTCAGATCCTTTTGGGATAAGAAAAGAATCAGGTTTTTAAGATTGGCGGAAGAAGTAAACTTATAATAGTTTCGGACATCCTGATCCATGATAAAACCTGCATCAAGATAATCCTTAAGCTGACCGGACATTCGAACTGCATAGATCCTTACGCCCGGATTGATTGCTGCTTTTTTGGAAATGAGCCATTTACCAAGATGACGAGGCATAATATCAACTATGGCAATATCCATGCGCTTAATAAAGTCTGTGGTCAGGTTTTTATCAATGTCCTCCTGAGTAAAAATTCCGATCTCCACTTCCGGAAGATTGATCATCTTAACTGCCTGCAAGCAAGTATATGCGTCAGAATCACCTACAAAAAAGCCTATCGCATACCGCGCGGCATTAGCCGTATCAGCAGAACATATAATAGCAATTACCAGTATTGCCGACAGAATAATTATATTTTTCCTAATTTTCATAATTAAATTCATAAGAATTCAAGTATATACTCATTAAAAACCCACACTGATTCCGGCTTCAACATAAGCACCATCCTGTATATAATAATAGTTTCTGGGCTCCCCATCTGCTCCGGTAAGCCTTCCGGTCGTGTTGGAAACATATTCTATCTTTCGGTCAAAGATGTTTTTGCCAAGAACCCAGATTTTCCAGTTATTCACTTTGTAGGAAATATTGGCATCACAAGTGGTCTTTGATGAATATTTGATTCGGTTTAAATAATCTACATATTGAGATCCTGTATAATTTACATCTACACCAAGCTTGAGCCCTTCAAAGGGATAAAAATCAAGCCCCACCAAACCGCTGTATTCAGGAACATGATCTACCCGATAGCCGTCCAGATCCCTAAAGACCCTATCATTGGACGGGTGGTCATATACCACCATCTGACCTGATTTCCATTCAATCTTCTGATACGTTCCGGCAAGCCGATAGCCGAAGTAGCGGCATAACCGTCCGTCCACCTCAAGTTCAATGCCTCTTGCCTCGGCCTCCCCCACATTCTTTTGCCCATAGGAAGTTGTGGCTGGGGGATTATAAACAGTGGAGAATTTATCATTATATTCTGTGAAATAGGTAGTCAGATTGATGTTTATTGTTTTATGTAGCATATTACGGTAGCCGATTTCATAAGTCAGTGACTTTTCCGGTTTCAGATCCTCAGGCCGGTTAAGATCTCCGCCGCTTTCCGCGGCCCAGGCATAATACCGGGGCGTGGGAAACCAGTAATTCCTTCCCGCTGAAATATAGACAGTAGCCTTCTCGCTGAAACGATAGGACGGGGCTATCAGCCAGCTATACATTGTATTGCTCTCATCCACCTTGTTCGGAACCCGGTCCTTAAAATCAATTTCAACCCGGTCGACGCGGCCACCGATCTTGAGTCCCCAGTGTTCACTAAGAACCAAGTCATTATCCCAGAACACGCCATATTGCCGTTCTTCAAAATCAAAGATGGAACTGTCCGTATCTTTTGCCGGATCATAGGGGTAGATTCGAAAATTAGAAAACTCAATATCCTCAAAGTTCAAGCCAATGGAGGGTGTGTAACTGATTGCCCCTATGTTAAAATCATACCCCCCCGAAAGTGTTGCCGTATAGGTATCCTGTTCCTTGTCGTCATGATAGACGCTGGTGGGGCTAGTATACAAAGCATAGGATCTGCGGTAATCTTCCTCATAACCTGTCCAGGATATGTTGGAATCTATAAACAAGCCGTTGCCCTTGTGGGAAAACTCAAAAGCTGCAGTTGCGATGTCCTGATCCTTTGAGTTGTGCCAGATCAGGGTCGGATCGGTTTCGCTCCTGGGGAAATGAATGTCCCGGCGATAATTTTCCTTCTGCCATTCGAATTTTGAAAACCCGTCAACGGTGATCTGATCATGTGTGATATAATTTCCCCGGATGCCGATACGGGTTTGATCCGATAGATTGTAACCCACCTTTACAAGGGCGGATATACGATCTTCTTCCTCTTCTTCATAACCGTCAGTACTGTAATTTGCGGTATTAACAAAATAGTCCCACCGATTTACGCTTCCCGAAAATCCCGCATATTCATTATGAGTATTCCATGATCCGTAGGAAACCGACACATCACCGTTAAAGACGCCGGTTTTGCCTTTTTTAGTGATAACATTAATCACACCCCTGGCAGCTCCAGGCCCATAGGCAATCCCGGCAGAGCGCAGAACCTCGATTCTTTCGATCTGTGAAACAGGGATAAAGCTGAATTCATCATACCGGTAATCACCAATCTTCTGGGGCACGCCATCAATGAGGATAACGGGTCCCCCGGCCATAGAACTCTTGGTACCCCGGATGGATATAGCGGAGTCTTTTGCGCTGACATTATCGACTCCCGGAATCTTGCTGATTGCCTCGACAATATTTTTCGCACCCATCTCTGATAGTTCCTCAGCCGTTATAACTGAAATACTAGCCGGTATATCAATCATTTTACTTTTATTGGTTGATGTGACAACGATTTCATCCATAACGTGGCTTGCGGTTTCTTCAGCACATAACTGTTTGACCGAAATAAATATTAAAACAGTGATTAACCATATTATAAATACTTTGTTATAACCCGATAATTTAAGATTATTTAGCTGCACCACTTTACTCCTTTCATGATAACTCTATTCACAAATCAATATCAGGTTAAGGCGAATATAATACTTTTTAATATGACGGTAATTTGTAAAGTATAAATTCGCCATGCGCATAATGCAGGATTTCAAGCTATGCCATATAAGACATTGTTAATATTATATATAAATATTACTATCGCAGAATAAAATAAAAATCCCCGGACCGATTAAATCGATCCGGGGAATCCCTTTTTTATCCTCATGATCCTTGATGCGCCCTCTTGTCCTCGGAAGACACACAAATATTCAGGCAGGTCTTCTGACTCTCGGATCATTCTTCCAGCTGCGCCTTCCCATCATAATTATGCGTGACAGTGGCATTTAGCAGCTTTAGTCCCCGATTACAGCGGCGGGCCCGCCCCCGAATTTCACGGGGTTCCCTATTTGCTCATTATGAGCACCTGAATACTATTGTTTTCTTTAATACGAGTTTATAAAGAGCTATGTCAAGATAATTTTCAATTTACTTATAAACCATTTTCAAATAATTTATTCTTTATTTTGAATAGATTATTATAATTGCTATTACTTGCATCAATTAAAAATGACTAAGTGGTTTACCAATATGGTCAACCCAGATATCTACGAAATCATCATATTCCGCAGTACCTTTAAGAACCGGAACACATGTAATACCGTTTATTGTTAAAATAGATTTCCAAGAATCTGCTTCATCTCCTGCCATGTCGTTCTTGGCATGATCTCCGGCTACCGACATAAAGGGTATCAAATATGCTATTTTTATCTTTTTTTGAAGCAGCAATTCTTTTATCAGACCGATTTCTGGATAACCTTCCACTGTGCCGACGAATATATTAGGATCTCTAAGCTGTAACTGGAACATCAATGCTGCATAGAAGGCATTAGATGGATGGTGGGTGCCGTGTCCCATTAAAACAACGGCTTCGTCTTTTTTCCTGTTTTTGGGTATGTATTTTATTATGGCATTAACCGTCCTTTGCATATCATTCTGGCTTGCCAAAAGAGGATATCCCAGCACAATTCTTTGGAATCTTCCCATCAATTTGAATGCTTCCACAGTTCTTCTTAAATCGTGATATTCTGCCCCGCCGATGGTGTGCAGGGATTGAACAGCCACATGAGTAAATTTTTCGTCTATCATCTTCGCTAAGGCAACTTCGGGTGAATCCAGCAATTTCCCTTGCTTAGCAAGTTTATCCCGGATGATATGAGACGTATATGCCCAGTAAACCGGGATATCGGGATAGGTGGCCTTAACCTTTTTATCGATGTTTTGAAATGAAACCTGGGCTGATGCTTCGCTTGATCCAAAAGCAACCAAAAGAATCCCTACCTTCTTCGAATCAGTGCGAGCATGACCGCTTGCAGCATAAGCATAACCTGAAAGCACAAAAAATATAAAAGCCGTCATCAAACTGTACAATTTTAATCTTCTCATTTTTTCTCCTTTTTTTAAATTGTTTTAATCAATTAAAAATATGAACATTGCATGTAACTATCGTCTGCGCCGCGATCCCCAAACAAACAATCCAATCAATAACAGGACAAACAGTGATGCCGCCCATTGGATGCCCGATGAACTCAAATCCGTAGTTTCATCTTTAGTATCCATATCCTGCATCTTATAGCCCTCAACTTTTTTTGCATCTTTCTGGATTTTACTACTACTCTCATCCACAGGCTTTTTCTTTTCTTCCTGTCCGGTGTTTTTCTCATTCGTTCCCGGCCCGGCACTAAGTTCGGCCAACAGTTCTTTTCTATCCTCGGTCTGCTTATCTAAAGATTTGGCAGCCATTTTCTCTATTGCCAGCTTGAATTTTTCCACTATCTCCGGCGACAATACACCAGGCAAAGAAATAATATTTACTACCATCTGATTAAGCATGGGATTGTTGCAGGTATGGTCGCAGCAGGCCACACCTTTTTCGACTACATTGATCGCATATTCGGCGGCCAGCTTGCGGGTGATTTTTTCATCAGCCTGCCAGTAGTCCTTGCGAACCGCTTCCAGCATGCGGGCAGTCATTGATTGATATGCCCATGGATTTTGCTTATCAAAAAACTCTTTCAGCTCCATGCCATACTTATCTTCCACATAAACATCATATACCTGCTTCCACTTGGCAGCATCCACAGCATCACGTACCGTAACCTGCCAACCCCAAAGGTTTTCCGCAAAATCAGCCATCTGGCGGGCCCCGGCATAATTGTCCTTTTTCATCCCTTCAATCCACTGGGGATTTAAATAGCGTGTTCTAAGCTCCCTGCCGATTGTTTTGGCCACATCTTCAACCATCAATTCATCTTTTTTACGATGCATTGTAACCATAGTATCAGGCGCTTCGCCTTTCACATTCTTCACAGCAAGTGACATGCCTCCCAGATACATGAAAAAATCATCGGTATCGATGATGCCTATCACGTTGCTGGAACGCGAATGAACAGCTATATCCACACCGCGAAGGTTTTCCGCAAATGCTTCTTTTACGGGCACAGCCCATTTCCCCCGGCCCACAGCAAACTGGGTACGGTTCATATAGATGTCGCTGATAGCTTTATCTGATTCCCACAGTCCCGAAGCGCCCACCATCTCTTCCACCCCGTTTCCATAAGAACCGGGCTTTTCAGTAAATATCCGAAAACGTGACTGCTCTTCAGCCTCTTTTTCATTCATACCTGAAGCAATAAGCGCGTTTTTAATAACTGCCTTGTTTTTCGCAAGAAAATTTTCTATATCGGTCTGGGCCATTGCTTTTTGTACTGCTTCATCCAGAAATATGAGTTTATTTGGAAACATATCACGATACAAACCGGAAGGATTTATAAGCACATCGATACGGGGACGACCAAGTTGTCTTCCCGGAATTACACAGCTGTCTGTTACACGTTCTGTAGCATCCCAGACCGGCTCCACACCCATAAGATACAGTATCGTGCTTTCATTAACACCTTCGTTACGGGTGGTCTCGGTTGCCCAAAGCACCACACCTACTTTTTGCGGATATTTGCCATCCTTTTTCAACTTCTCTTCTATCATTTGCACGGCAGCCCGTTTACCGATTTCCCAGGCCGCTTTGGATGGTACCTTTGCCGGGGAAAATCCATAAAAGTTTTTACCGGTGGTAATAGCTGCAAGGTTTCGTAATGGATCATTGCCTTCTCCGGCAGGCACATATTCTCCGCGTAAGGCGCGGATAAAATTATCCATCTCCCTGACAGGAGAAGCATCCAAATCCCGTTGCACCTGATTTATATCGGCTTTCGGATTCTGCTTCATTATCAGCTCAACTGTTTCCGATGCCGCATCAGGGTCATAGGCTTTACCATATGTATGTAAACCGTAAGGAAGTGAATTGTTGTCAATCTCATGAAGATATAGATTAATTTTCTTCATCGCATCTTCATTCATATCGGTTATTGCAAGATCAGTCGCAATCCCGGTTTCTTCCACCAGTTTCTTCATTTTCTTCATGTATTCGGGTGCAGTTTCGCTGCCGCCTGTTTTGGCAATTTCATATTTTTGATACAGATCTTGCAATTGACTGTATTCATGGTAAAGATCGGCTTCTTTCATTGGAGGAGTCAGATGATCAAGAATTACTCCCCTGCCCCGGCGCTTGGCTTCAATGCCTTCTCCTATATCATCCACAATATAAGGATATATATTGGGAATACTTCCGGTCATAATCTCCGGTGGATCTGATGGCGCAAGACCGGCTTGTTTTCCCGGAAGCCATTCATAAGTTGCATGTGTCCCCAGATGTACCATGGCATCGGCTTTAAATTTTTCCGAAAGCCAGAGATATGCCGCAATATACTGATGGTGAGGATAAAGAGTAGTATCATGATACAGTTTCATGGGATCATCCGTCCATCCGCGGGCCGGTTCAGGCAATAATACTATATTGCCGAATTTCACCATGGGAAAAACCATATTACCGTTTTTGGTCATGATAGTACTTTTTTCAGGCGGACCCCATTGGGCTAACACCGGTTTTTTGAATTCTTCAGGCAGCCTGTCAAACCATTTTTTATATTCCGTCAATGAAACCTGCTCTGCATCACCGGCCGCAAGCATTGCATCAAGCTCTCCGGGAGCCCAGGAACCAATATTTCGCCCACTTTTTAAAATAACTTCTTTAAGCCCATCTTCCGTTAGCTTATCCGTATGTTTGATGTTGTAACCTTCCTCTTGCATCCGGTTCATAATAACCTGAAGGCTTCTAAAAACATTCAGATAGGCGGCAGCAATATTTTGTTTACCCTGGCTGTGATTGTAATAAATTATGGCTATTTTCTTTTCGGGATTGTGCATTCGCTGAAGTGCCGCCCATTTTTTAAGGCGCGGGATAAGAAGTTGAATAGTTTCATCTATAGTTTCATATACATACAGACTCCTGCCGGTTTCAGGATCAATAATTTCCTTCTTTCCTACCAACACCGTTGGCTCGATTGCTGAGGAAAACTCAGGTGTGGATACAGCCCAGACAGTTTCCATGGGGCCTAAACCCACCTCGCTTTTTCGCCACTCTTCTATGGTTTCGCCGTAAGGGCGGATTACATTAAAAACCGGCACATTCAAATTTACAAGAGCTGCACGGATTTCATCATTGATACAGGAAGAAAACTTCATTGTAAAAGCCAGAAGTAAATCAACCGGAGCTTTCCCGTCAACAGGTTTTAAATATTGATTAAGGACCATTTGAACAGGGCCGAAACAGGCAAGTACATTAAATCCTGAGGCTTCAAGCTTTTTGATCAAATCATCGGCTGCTTCAACCTGACCTTCTTTTAAAGTAGTACCGTAGAACATGATACCAACCCAGGGATTATCAAGCTTATAACCCGAACGGTATTTATACCAACTTTTATAGGCAACAGTTTCAGAAAATTTATACGGCGCATCCGGGTGATGGATACATAGTTCCGGCACCATTTTTACTTCTTCAAATTTAATCTTTGGATCAATATGACGGTGTACTGCCATACGTACCATATTAACCATATTGGCAATGCTTTTATTATGATAGTAGTCAATAATCTTTGAATCAAACAGATATCCTTTTTTAGCCAGTGCTTCCGGATCACCCGCCCTGTTAAGTGCATAAACTGCCCGACCGGCTATTAATTTCTCATCAGCCATATAATTTGCCAATTCAGGCATCATTACATTTACAAAAACAATTGATGATCCGGTGATAAAGTTTTTCGCCGTTTTATCCGCCTTCAAATCTTCAAAAGTAAAAAACCGTGTTTGAATAGATTTTGGAAGATTCAATTTCTTTACGGCCTGATTAACCTGATAGCTATTGATATCTACTTCCAGAATAGAAATATTTTGTGCATTCGCTTTTGAAAACATGACAAAAAAGCAGCAAGCTGCAATAAGCCACACTCTTGCATTGTAAACCCGAATACTGATCATTAATAAATCCTTTTTTCTTCTTTTTTAGCAATACTGGTCAAAGGTACCATCAACCCCAAAAAAAAATCCCCGTACCGATTAAATCGATCCGGGGAATCCCTTTTTTGTCCTCATGATCTTTGATGTATCTTCTTTTCCTCGGAAGACACATAAACATTCAGGCAGGTCTTCTGACTCTCCCGCTCTTTTGACGGCCTTCCCATTCCGATACGTCTGAACAGTGGCACACAAAGGTCAAAAGAGTTCCCTTTCTAAAGAAAAGGTCAGGATTACAGCGGCGGGCCCGTCCCCGATTTTAACGGGGTTCCCTATTCGCTCGATATGAGCACCTGAATTTCAAACTTATGTTCAATAATTATATGTAAAATATTGTTATCATAAACCTCACATTAACTTATTCCCTGGATTAAAAATTAATATTCATACCTGCCAGAAACCTGAAACCATCATCAGGATATCCGGCATGATGTTCATAATCGGTATCAAACAGGTTATCGACATGAACAAATACTTCGCACGGCCATGACATTAAGGCTAAAGGATGAATTACTTTCAAATTCACTACTGCATAGCTATCAAGTTTTTGTTCCTGAGGTGTATCAGGGCTGCTGTATTGACTGCTGACAGCTTTAAATATTGTTTCAATTTTTGTTTTTGTTGGCAGAACAAATTTTCCTGTAATTTTGAAGTTATGATGCGGTGCCTGCGAGAGCTCGCCCCCCGTTTCCTTATTTTTGGTATCCTGATAAATGTAAGACAGATCCGTGGAAATATTTTTTGTTAATTCAGACTTTAGCGCTAATTCCACACCCTGTTTATAGGCACGTGAAATATTGACAGGACGATAAATATGATCGTTTCCCCTTTGATAAATGATAAGATCACTGGTATTTGTTCTAAAGAGTGAAGCATTAAAAATCGTATCCTTTCTGATTTTATGCTCCATACCCAGATCAAAGGAGTATATCTTTTCTTCATCTAAATCCGGATTTCCTCTTACCTGGTCGATAGAACCATGACTGGGCTGGTATAACTGATTAAAGGAAGGGGTTTCCACGGAATATCCGGCATTCGTTTTAACTGTAGTATTTGCTCCCAAAGCATAACTCAATCCGGCTGTGAATGCAGGAAATTCACCGAAATCATTGGTATGATCCCCTCTTACACCTAAGCTGGCTGTAAAATTGTTAAATTCCTGGTCATGCTGAATGTGAAGAGAAACTTTTTCTCTGTGATGATCTCCGGAAAGATTATGGTCAACCCTGTTTGTTTCAACAAGACCCCCCAGACGCAAGGCGCAAAACCCATTCTCAGGTGTCCATATAGTCTCACCACTTATACCTGCCTTACGTGCATCCAGTGTTGACCGCACCCCGGACTGAGACTCGTCATTAAGATCTTCTATATCCAGATATGTCTTTACTTTATATTCCCTAGTATCATCTCTGATATTATTTACATGAAAATCCATAGCTCCTTTCTGGTAACGCTGTCTGGCATCCGGAGTTGGATTGTCGGTGGGGCCTGGGGAACCATGGTAGGAATGATAATACTTGCCGTTTAAGTCATACCGGATTCCGGATTGTCCTTCCGTTTGCCAATTAAAGCTGGCATTTCCGCTGTCGCTGTCGCTATTTGACCTTTTTCCGTCTTTATGACCGGCGCCTGTTGTAAATAATACTTTTCCCTGATCCTGATGCACCATATAGGCAGCACTTATATTTGCAGTACCATAAGATCCGCCATTTATTTTAACGCGGGCATAATTTTCTTTCTTTTCCGAATTCCTGCCGGAAGAACCTTTGGTTACAATATTTACAACCCCAGCAGCTCCTCCAGGTCCCAGCCAAACAGGAACAGGAGGTTTAAACACAGTAATGCTTTTGACAATCTCAAGGGGAATACTTCCCAAATTTACCCCGCCATATTGTGCGGAATTAATAGGCCTGCCATCTATCAATACCAATACAGAACCTGAGCCTCCACCGCCCCGAATGGAAATCCTTGCTCCCATACTACCCTGACTCTGTGTTACATCTACACCCGGCATTGAATCAAGTACTTCCCCAACTTCAAGAAAATTCCGTTTTATAATCTCATTACGGTCAATTTGCACAACATTTTGAGGATGATTTTTTACGTATTCGGAAAGCCGCTCGGTAGTAACATAGACTGTCCCCAACTTATAAACCACAGCATCATCAGTATCCGAATCTTGTTGCGCATAAATTGTATTTGCCAGACATAGACACAGTAAAAAGCAAAAGATAAATGATATTTTTGTGTTATCCCATTTCATTAGTAAACTCCATAAACAACCGTAAAGAATATGTATTAAAACTGTTAAAAAGCACCCGTCTTCATTTCATCCTCTCCTATTAAAAGAGAAGTGATCAGATCCGTCAATGCACAAAAAAAAATCCCCGAACCGAAATTAATCGATCCGGGGATGTCCCTTTTTTATCCTCAGAATCCTTGCAGTGCTCTCTTGTCCGTAGAAACCACACAATAATTCAGGCAGGTCTTCTGACTTTCCCGCTCTTTTGACAACCTTCCCATTCCGATAAATCAGAACAGTGGCACACAAAGGCCAAAAGAGTTCCCTTTATTAATAAAAGGGCAGGATTACAGCGGCGGGCCCGTCCCCGAATTTCACGGGGTTCCCTATTCCGGCGGTGTGTAAAACCCCGCCCTACATCGCATAACGTAGGGCAGCATTTCACATGCCGCCATATGCTAAAAAGCACCTGAATATATATTTTCTACTCTAATAAGAATTAAAATATATTCTTGTCAAGAAAAATATTATTTTAAGCGCTCCCGTAAAAACTCTCCCAATATAAGACACCATAACAAAAAATTATTCCCCCATTTTTTTTCTTGACATTACTTTTTACATATCATAGCAAGTGCTCATGTAAAGGTGCTCTTAATTGAGCTTAATAGGGAACACCGTTTGAATCGGTGACGGGCCCGCCGCTGTGATCGGGGACGAAAGCTGCAAGAGTGTGCCACTGTCCATATGGATGGGAAGGCGTAGCAAGTAGAGTGATCCGAAAGTCAGAAGACCTGCCTGCATATATAGGGTTTACGGCCGCGAGGACTGCGCCGTTTCCGGTTGTTAAGTATTTTTAAGTCTGTGGATAAAAAAGGGTAATCCCGGGCCGATTTAATCGGTTCGGGATTTTTTTTTGGGCTGACGATACTAATCGCCTTGAGCCTTGATCTTCAACCATCCGGCAGGAGAATTGCGTGTGATAAGAAAAAATCTTTTAATACTATTAATAGCAAGTATATTTCTTCTTTCGGTTAATTCATCCGCAACAGCAGATAATACGGTTTTGCGTTTGGATCAACCGGTACAACAATCAATAAAAATCCGGCAAGCCACCCAACAAGAAGAAGAAAGTTGGCGTTTTGAGAAAGAAAAGCTGATAGCCGGGTACGAAGAGCTTCAGAAACAACAAGAGCAATTAAAAACCCGAAAAGAGCAATTGAATCAACAAATCGAAACAACTCAAACACGTTTGGCTGCCAAGGAAAAACAGCTTACCGATATCGAACAGATCACTGCTCAAGTCCGGCCGTTTTTGGATGGAATCATAAATAATATAGAGTTACAGATATCAGACAGTCTGCCTTTTTTAGCAACCGAACGCAATCAGCGGGTAGAAAAACTAAAAACCATTATGGCCGATCCAAGTATAGATATCAGCGAGAAATATCGAAAAGTAATGGAAGCACTTTTGATTGAAGCCGAATATGGCTTTACTATAGAAACTTACCAGCAAACAATTAGTTTCGAAAAACAAACCATGCTAGTTAATATTTTTCGCCTGGGAAGGCTAAGTTTGTTTTTTCAGAGTCTGGATCAAAAACATTGCGGTTTTTATAACTTGTCAACAAACACCTGGCAAACCTTATCCGGGTCCTACAACCGCACTATCAAAACGGCCATTGATATCGCAGCCAAACAGCTGCCGGTGGAACTGCTTACCCTGCCCATAGGAAGGATCGCAAAGCAATGAAGATACCTATAAAATTGATACTGTTTATACTCATAAGCATATGCTGGGCCCCCTTTCCTATACATGCTCAGGACATGCGGGATCTATCCATAAAAATCCGTCAGACCAAAGAAGAATTAATGCAAAAAACGACTGCTGAAAAAACCGCTTCCGAAAAGGAGGCCGCCTCAAGCAAGATAAAAATAATGGAGAACCGTGAAAAACTTAAAAACGCAATTGCTAAGCTTGTTTCTACAAACCAAAAGCTGGATAAAGAAGTTAATGCTTTGACCTTTCAGCAACAACAATTGGACGAAACAGAAAATATGCTTACCCAAAAACTGAGCCAAACAGACAGCATGATCAAAGAGCTGGTGGGAGTGATCCGGGTAAACGCAAAAGATATTCATGCAATGGTCACACAGAATCTGCAAACTGCTCTTAGCAAAAATAGCTACTCATTTCTTGAATCCATTAACCGTGAATCTCAATTTCCGGGAATGGATGATGTACGAGGCCTGGCACAAGCACTGTATGACCAGATTGAATCTTCAGGTTCAGTGGTTCGTCAAAAATGCATGATCATTGACCGGGCCGGGCTGGATGCAAACGCAGACATACTTGTTTTGGGCCCTTTTACTGCTGCTTACCGTGTCGGTAATGAGACAGGATTTTGCAATTACTCCCCTGCCGGCCGAAAACTCTATGCCCTTTCCCGTCTTCCATCAGGCCGAATGCAGAAAAATATTTCCCGCTATATTGAAGGTAAAAACGAAGCGGTAACCATAGATATTTCCCGCGGGGGAGCATTGCGACAGTTGACTCATGATCTTAGTCTCCGTGAACTTATCCCCAAAGGCGGCCCCATAGTCTGGCCTATCCTGATAATATTTGCCCTAGGGTTGTTGATCATCTTTGAACGTATCTTTTTCCTGTTGCATAATAAATTTGATGCCAACAGCCTGATCCGGCAAATCGAAAATTTATTTGCTGAAAACAAATGGCGGGAATGTACTCAAACTTGTGAGCTGCACATAAAAAAACCGGTGGCACGAGTGATAAACGCAGGCCTGCTTTGTTGCGAAATGCAGCGTGAAGAAATGGAAAATGCCTTGCAGGAAGCAATTTTAAAAGAGATTCCGCCTATGGAACGGTTTCTGTCCACACTTGGAATGCTTGCTGCAATTGCGCCGCTTCTGGGTCTTTTGGGCACAGTCACCGGTATGATCGAAACATTCCATGTAATAACTCTTTATGGCACTGGCGATCCACGGCTTATGTCAGGCGGCATATCGGAAGCCCTGGTAACTACCATGCTCGGCCTTTCGGTGGCAATACCTCTGATGCTGTCCCAAACACTTTTAAACCGTGCCGTAGACAAAAAAATAGGGGAAATGGAGGAAAAAGCCGTGGCCCTGGTTAATATCATTCACAAAAACCGGGGGCAGCGTGATTGAAATTCTGTTTAACGAATATTTGCACCTTGAGGATTATTTTATAGCAGGCGGCATTACTATGGTTCCACTGGCCGTGGTCAGTCTTTTAATGTGGTTGCTTATTGTTGACCGGGCTTTTTTTTTCAGACGCTTATACCGCAAAAACATGAATCTTAAAACTGCGTGGGAACATATCAATGAAAATCGTATGCCTGATCCCAAAATATACCGCGGAGCAATATCACTTTTGGTAGCAAGATTTTTGCAACAACGAAGCAATGACCGCATTCTTGACCGTTTTATTTTAGATGAAACCGTATTGACCATAAACCAAACATTGGTAGAACACTTGTCCTTCATCGGGGCGCTTGCTGCCTTGGCCCCGCTTTTGGGACTGCTTGGAACAGTTATTGGCATGATCGGCACTTTCGACATTTTATCCGCCTTCGGCACCGGCAATGCAAAGGGCATGGCGGGAGGCATTTCCGAAGCACTGATTACTACACAAACCGGTCTGCTTATTGCTATTCCGGGAATGTATATGAAAGGGTTTTTAGAACGCCGTGCACAAAATCTGCAACAGCACATAGCCCGTGCAGGCTATTATCTTAGAAGGAGATTGTAATGCTTAACATAACTGCTGCAAGACGTGGCAAGAGATCAGTTAGCGAACTGAATATGGCGCCACTGATCGATATGGTATTCATCCTGTTGATTTTCTTTTTAGTAACCACAAGCTTTGTAAAAGAAACCGGCATCGATATCAACCGGCCTACAGCCTCAACTGCAGTTGTAAAAAACAAGGCCACTATTTTAATAGCCATTGACCAGAGCAACAGGATTTTTATGGATCATCGGGAAATTGACCCGCGCGCCGTCCGCGCCAATGTGGAACGGGCCCTGGCCGAAAACCCCGAAGGCGCTGTTGTGGTAGTTGCAGACAAAATCAGCAGCACCGGTATCGCCATTCAGATAATGGACGGATGCCGCCTGGCAGGAGCTAAAAATGTCGCCCTGGCGGCAAGCATACCTGAAGGATCTTAGGAGAAGTATTTCATGACAAAGGGGAACCAATCGAAACAATCCGGATATTTTGACGAGTTCTCCAGGCAAAAGCGGGGAACCTGGATTTGGTCAGGATTCACTGCAACAGGAATAAATCTGATCCTGTTTCTTCTTATGCCCCACCTTATGGACACTTCGCCACCCGGTTTATCTATAGAAACCATCGTACCCCAAGTTAACGTAATCAGGGTTAAAAGGCCGGAAACCGAAGTAAAACGCAAAACCGTCAAACCTCCGGACCCGCCCAAAACAAAACCTGATAAACAACCCAAAGCATCCCGGCCAACAGAAACCAGACTGACACTGCCGTTTACAATCAATCCGCGGCTGCCCGGCGGACCAGCCACTTTGGATTTACCGACTTTTAAAAGTGCTCCGCCAATCGGTCAGACGGATATTTTTTCCACAGGTCAATTGGATGCTCCCCTGACAACTTTGGTTCGCATTCCTCCTGTGTACCCCTTGCGGGCCAGGAGGCGCAGCATCGAAGGTTGGGTCAGGATCTCGTTTTTGGTTGATGAAAAAGGAAGTGTCAACAATATCAATATTATTGAAGCCGATCCTCCCGGTATCTTTGAACAAAGTGTAAAGCGCTGCGTCAGCAGCTGGCGTTTTAAACCCGGAACTTTGGAAGGCATGCCCGTCAAAGCAAGTGTTGAAACAATCATACGTTTCGAGTTGGAGTAACAAAGTGACTAAGATATTTTTTCATAAATGTGCTATCGGTATAATATTAGTAGTTTTACTGCTGCCTGTGGCATTGCATGCAGGAGAACACACAGAGTTTAAAAAACTCCCCCTGGCCGTGCGCATGGTGTTGAGCAAGATAAACCCCATGTTGGAAAAAAAAGAATACCAACACGCTGAAAAAACTCTTCAAACCTTCCTTGCTCGTGGTGGCCCGTTACCGGAAAGCGGCGAACAAGATCCCAGAGGCTATCATCATTGTGAAATATACTTTACTCTGGGTAATTGTTACTTATTGCAGGAACAGTATAAATCAGCGATAAAAGCCTATGACCGGGCCGTAACCAGAAATACTTCTCATGCTTTCGCATGGCTGAACATGGCCAAGGCCTGTTATGAACTGCAACAATACTCCCGTGCCGCACATTGCTTTCTTAAAGGTTATGAAAACGCCGAAGAAAAAAATCCCGAATATCTTTATTTCAGTGCAGCCGCTAACCTTATGGCAAAAGACTATCAGCGTTCCATTAAAGTATTTGAACTGTTGCTTGCCGCACATACTGACGCCGTTAAACCGGAATGGAAAGAAAACCTGGTGCATGCCCTGCTGGCTGATGATCAGGCCCGGCGTGCGTTGCCTTACATTCGGGAACTTGCGCATATCTACACTGGTGACAAACAGATTCAATGGCAGGAAATTTTGCTTTATCAATATGTTCAGCTCAACATGTCTGCCGAAGCACTGGATCTGGCGCTGACTTTAACCGGGCAGGCCCCTACAGTGGAGAAATGGTGGAAGGCTCTGGTCAACATCCGTCTGAATGACGGGCAATACGAAGAGGCTTTGGCAGCCTTGACCATGTACGCCTTTTTAACTCCTTTAACGTTTGAGGAAAAAAAGCTTCTGGCCGATTTAAGTCTTCAGGTTGGCATACCTGTAAAGGCCGTACCGGTATATGAAACCTGTCTGAAAGAAAAAGCGGATAAACAAATTTTGCAGCATCTTGCTATGACCTATCTGCAACTCGGAAATCCTGAGACTGCGCTTGAAGTAATGAATAAATTCAGACTGACCCCGGAAGATAAAGATTTAATGATGTTAAAAGGTGAGCTGCTTTATGCGTTGAAGCAATACGACAAAGCCGCAGAAGCTTACCTGTTGGCGGCCCGGGACAAAGGCCCCAAATCAGGTCACGCCTGGCTTATGGCCGGCTATGCCGCCTGGCAGATAAATGATTTCCCCGCCAGCCGGAAAGCATTTACCAAAGCTTCCGGATATGACCGGGAAAAAAAGGCTGCCATTTCAGCTTTGAACCAGCTTAAGGGAAATTTTATGCCATGATTTCCGCTCAGATCCTTTTCAAAACCGCCGCTGTTTTCTATGGTTTAAGCCTTGTAAGTGCACTTGTTTTCAGGAAAAAGCCTATAACCGTTTTGATTTTTATGCTAGCGGCTCTGGCCGCCAATGCAGCCTCCCTTACTTTGCGCTATCTTGCAGCGTGGCCTATGCTGCCCATGTACTTAGGGCCAGTTGCTTTGCCGTTTTGTCTGGGAATACTGTCGATATTTAATAAAAAAAATTATGAAAACAACACAGTTTTTCGTTTAATTCTTTTTCTGATTTTGTTTTTGTCTTTAACAGCCGTATTTTTCCCCAAAGATTTTTATATGCCGTTTATCAAATCAAAAACCGTTTTGTCCCACTTGTTTCTGCTATTCGGTGTAACCGGCAAGAGTTGTTTTCTTACCGGATCGGCCTGGGCAATAGCGGGGTTTATCGGCAGTAAAAGAAAACAAGGAAAAAACGAAACCAGGAAAAGCATTATCGGTATCCTGACCTATCGTATTATTCCCGTTTTACAATCCCGGTATTTTCTTCAGTGTTCTATGCGTTGGATAGTTTGGGGATTTTCACTCCTGACCCTTTCAATGTTTTCCGGCGAACTGTGGTCATATATAGGATGGGGCACGCCGGTAGTCTGGGATGATGCAGCCATTACCACTACTATGGCCATCTGGTTTTTTTACATCTGCCTGCTCCACCTTCATCATACAGGAACCTGGACGCCCCAAGCCCGCGGTTGTTATGCCGCATCAGGTGTATTTTTGATTTTAGGATTAAACAGTATACCGGATTTAGGTCCCTTTCGATGGCCGTTTTAAACATGATAAAACAATTATCATATATATGGCGCAAACTCGGCAGTATTCACCTGACAGTGGTCTTATGCCTGTTGCTCACAGCTGACCTGACTTACGGATATATCAGCATTAATCGTAGAACAAACCTTTTTGCGTCGTTAAACGACATCGGTCTGACTGCCTGGATAGAAACTTATGGCCGCCATAACCTCTTATACACAGCATGGTTTTTCATCCTGCTTGGCTTATTGACTCTGTTATGTATCAACACTTTTGCCTGCACGACGGACAGGGTTATTTTGTTGATACGGTCACGAGAACATTTCGGTATACAGCGTTTTCTCTTTAAATTCTCTCCCCATATAATGCACTATGCCATGATCATTCTACTGGTCGGATACCTTTTCAGTTATATTTCGGCTCAAGTTATTGTCAGCCAAACTATGGTTCCCGGCACAACTATTACTTTGCCGGGCAAGACCGCCCAAATCACCTTTGAGTCATTTGAACCTGTATACTACCATGGTGACCGGCTGGCATTTTTAAACAACTATGTAATAAGCCCCCGGGCGAAACTGCTGTTAACCGATGGCGACTACAACAAGACCGCCGTGCTTAGTTACAACCAACCGGTATGGTTTAAAGGTTACGGCATTTTTCTTAAAAATTTTGCTCCCAGGAAAAAAGACGGTATGGCAATCCGGGTACGCATAGATATGAACATCCGCAAAGACCCGGGTGTATGCGTGTATATAGCCGGTATAATTCTTTTTACAGCAGGTCTTTTCATGTATCTGGCCGAATGGATTTTTTTTAAAAAATATACAAAGGAGTCTTTATGAACGATAATAAAAATATACGGCGCCTGTCGCCTATCCTGATTGCATTGATTATTATCGGTTGCAGCCAGGCCAACCCCGATAAACAACAATCTTTTGTCCAGATCGGCGAATTTACGCTAAACCGGATTTCAAAAGACCGTATTGATGTGCATGACGGAGCAGGGCGCATGCTGGTCTTGATTCCGCGCAATATACCGGCACCAAAAGATGTAGATCCTGTAAAAATTGTCAGAACTCCTGTAAAACGTGTTGTAGCCTATGGGTTTTTTGATGTAGCAGTATTGCGTGCTTTGGGTGTATTGGAAGAAGTTCTGGTGGGTGTTACAAATCCTGCCGGCAATTGGTATATCAAAGAAGTAAAGCAGGGATTAGCTTCAGGCAAAATCGCATATTTAGGTGATGCGAGCAGTATCGATTACGAACGTATAAAACAACAAAGCCCTGAACTGGTGCTGACCTGGGACCCTTCCATAATACCCATGCTTGATGAACTCGGCATCCCCTGCGCAGTCACCTCAACACCGACTGCCATGTGCCTCAATGCCCGGATGCGTTTTGTGCAGTTTCTGGCTCCTTTTTTCAATCGTGAAGCAGAGGCAACCGCCTTTTTCGACCGAGTGAACAATACGTTGCTTGAGATTCGCGAAAAGACAGCCAATGCCGGATCTGCGCCCAAGGTGATGTGGGGTGATATTTACGAAAAAAGGGTATTGGTTGAACCCGGAAATGCCTGGGTCGGTGAACTGATCGGACTTACCCAAAGCGATTATCTGTTTGAGGATGTTTACGGTACTTCCTGTATCGAGATATCTGTAGAACGTTTCCTGTATAGCGGCGAAGAAGCCGATATACTGTTTACCTACCGCACAAAGGAATACGGAGCCACTTCCAAAGCGGCTCTGGCCCGGATGAATCCACTGTTTTCAGATATCAAGCCTTTAAAGTCAGGCAAAGTCTATGCACCTTTACCCCATTATGTTCAATCAGGCGACCATCTGGATGAAATACTAACGGAAATCGCCGCCATTATTCATCCCAAACTCTATCCCGATTTTAAACGCCGGTATTTTACCGAACTGCCTGACACTGATCCGCCTGATATCGGAGGCCTTATATGACAACAGCCGAATCAGCTCTTTCCTGTGTTAACCCTGTAACCTGGCGCAGACCTGCGGTTGTTTTTGCCCTTTTGGGGATTATAACTGCCTGTCTGGTAATGCTCAATATAGGTATCGGATCAGTTTCCATTTCTTTATCTGAAATTCTGCAAGCTCTGATAAGTTCACACGACGTTAACACAATATCATCTATTATCTGGAAAATCCGCATTCCCAGGGCTATCGCCGCAGTATTGGGAGGCGCATACCTTGCTGTTTCAGGACTGCTTCTTCAGGTATATTTCCGTAATCCTATCGTGGGACCCTTTATCTTGGGAATCTCTTCAGGCGCAACGGTGATGGTTTCATTTGTCATGCTGACCACACTGACAGTCGGCATGACCGTGCTTTCGCCCTTCATGACCACGATAGCAGCTTTTGCAGGCGCATATGGAGTAATGCTGATCGTTGTAGCAGTTGCATCACGTGTAAAAAGCGGGGTTACTCTGCTTATCGTAGGGCTGATGATGGGATATTTATGCAGTGCAGTTACCGCCATCCTCACCGCCCTTGCGGAAAAGGAAAAAATCAAGGGCTTTGTCCTCTGGCAGCTGGGAAGTTTTTCAGGCTTCAAGTGGAATGAAATTTCGGTAATGCTTTTTTTGGGTGGGCTCATCCTGGTCCTTATTTATATGCTGAGCAAGCCTTTAAACGCATTTTTACTGGGTGAAGAATATGCAGCTTCAATGGGAGTCAACATTCGCAGATTCCGCATTCTGATTCTGCTGTTCGCCTGCGCTCTGGCGGGCATGGTCACATCCGTGGCAGGCCCGGTGGCATTCGTGGGATTGGCAGTACCTCATATGGCTCGTCTCGGTTTTGGTACTTCAGATAATAGAATCCTTATACCCGGTGCCTGCCTGATGGGAGCGCTGGTTACCAGTCTGTGCGATCTGATTGCAAGGATGCTGCTTTCCCCCGTTGAGCTGCCTTTATCGGCAATCACCGCTTTTTTCGGCGCTCCTGTTGTTATAGGCCTTTTAATTAAACGGAGGGTAAAAATGTGATTGCACAAAAAATGGGGTATTTATGAATAAAAACAAAAAAGACCATATCCTGGCCTGCCGGGATCTGATCGTCGGCTACAAAGGCAAGATTGTTCTAAGCGGGCTGAATATGGATTTTGAAAAAGGACAATTCATTTCACTTCTGGGACCCAACGGAGCAGGCAAAACCACCCTGCTTCGCACCTTGTCACGTCATCTTGACCCGCTTGGCGGTCATATTGAGTTAATGGGGCGGCCTCTGAGCGACCTTAACGCTATGGAACTGGCCAGGATCATGGCAATTGTTCTGACGGACAAGGTATCACCACCTCTTTTTACCGTTTTTGAATTTGTTGTTCTTGGCCGCTATCCTCATACTAATTTCCTGGGACGGCTCAGCAATAAGGATCATTCAGTTGTTCAAAACGCCCTGATTGACGTACATGCCAAAAACCTGTCACACAGACCATTTGCGGATCTGAGCGATGGAGAACGCCAGAAAGTGTTGGTAGCCAGAGCGCTTGCCCAGCAACCACTTCTATTATTACTTGACGAACCGACAATTCATCTTGATCTGAAACACCGGGTTGAGGTTATGTCTATCCTGCGCGATCTGTGCCGGACACAAGGAATTACTGTGGTTGCTTCAATGCACGACATTGATGTAGCAGCAAAAGTGTCAGACAAAGTTGCTTTATTAAAGGGCGGCAGCCTGAATGCCTGGGGGGCTCCCGAATCTGTGCTTACCAGCCGGGCTGTTACCGATCTTTATGATTTCAACGGCGCAAACTTCAATCAACGCCTGGGAAGTATTGAACTGCGCGGAAACGGAAATTGTGGCCGCGCGTTCGTTGTAGCCGGTATGGGAAGCGGCGCTATGGTATACAGGATGCTGGCCAAACGGGGATATTCAATCGCAACCGGCATTGTACATACCAATGATCTGGATTTCTATGTTGCAAAATCTTTGGGAGCCCATTGCACTGTTCATTCGCCAATGAAGTCAATAAACGGAATATGTGTCAGAAAAGCTATAGAGCAAATGGATGATTGCGATGTAGTCATAGACTGCGGTTTTGAGATAAATCAATTAAACAGATGCAATCTGAGCATCTTAAAAACCGCTCTTAAGAACGGCAAACCGGTCTTAACCATGCGGCGCAAAAAAATCAATTCACTATTGAAACCGTCAACACAAGAGCACCTTATCCGCTGCTCCAACATAGGCCAATTATTTGAAGAACTGGACCGCCTGACTCCAAATCATAATTTTGGCCGGTATGTTCCCGAAAAACAGATGGAGGCTCAATGAAACCTTATAAACTTTGTTATTTTTCCGCCACCGCTATGGAATTGCCTTCGCTCAGCGAAGGAGTCCGCCAATACACCGATACCAGCGGCAGTGAAATTTCCGTTCATGCCCGCACTCAAACCCAGTTATTCGACAAAGCACGTCAGAAGGCTTTTGTAACTCAAGCTTTAAATTCCGATGCGATCATCATTACACTACACGGAGGCAAGCCTTCTTTCCCTGCCTTTGATGCTTTGACCGAGGCATTGACCGCAGTTACCAACGATCAACGGCCATATCTGCATATCCAGCCCACCGGCGGTGACGAAGATTCGGTGGAAGCTGCCCGCAAACACTCTCCTGATTTCGGCACCCCTGTCTGGGATACGATCGGGCGCTATTTGAGCCATGGCGGCCATATAAATTATCACCAACTGTTGATTTATCTTAACAACCACCTTTTCGGCTCTAATGCTGAGTGCAGGCCCGCTATACAGCTTCCGCACGAAGGCATCTATCATCCTGATATTGCCGGTATCCCCGATCTTGAAACTTATCTGGCAGAAAAGGTAGATCCATCTAAAATTACTGTTGGTCTGTGGTTCTACCAGACCTATTGGCTAAACAATAATCTTGCATATATAGATGCCATTATCCGGTCTGTCGAATCCCAGGGCGCCAATGTAATTCCGGTTTTTCACCAGCGCTACAAAGACGCTGATCGTGGCAATCGCGGAGCCGATTACATAGTTAAACATTTTTTTATGGACGGTGATACTCCCCGTATCCAGGTATTAATAAATCCATTACTATTCTCACTAACCCTGGCAGCCCCTGAATACAAAGAGCTGCTTCCGTGCCTTAACGTACCGTGCATACAGGCAATGATTTCTCTCAATCCCTATGCTCAGTGGAAGGAAAGCTTACAGGGCATGCACACAATGGATGTCTCCTATTCGGCGGCTCAACCTGAATTCGACGGTGTATTGATCACCGTGCCGGTTGCCACCCGGGAACAGGAAACTATCGATCCTTTAACCGGCGCATTGTTGGCAAAGTATATACCTATTACGGAAAGGATTGACAAGATGGTGCGCTTATCTCTCAATTGGGGTCGCTTAAAATCCAAAACTAATGCGGATCGCCGTGTAGCCATAATTTTTCATCACTACCCGCCGCGCAATGACCGTATCGGCTGCGCTGCTGGCTTAGACAGCTTTGCCAGCGTCAAGGGCCTGCTGGACAGGATGCAGGCAACCGGTTATCGTATAGATCAAACATACAGTGACGGAGATAAACTGGCTCACGATATGCTAAGCCGAATGACCTGCGATCAGCGCTGGCTTACCCCGGACCAACTGGCCGCCAGAGCCGAGGCCCATGCCGGCCGTGAGTGCTTTACACCATGGCATGCTGCACTGCCTGAAACCATACGCGAAAAGATGACAGCCGACTGGGGTGAAATTCCGGGCGAACTTTTTGTCTACGAAGATCAGATGCACTTTGCAGGTATCATAAACGGCAATGTATTTATGACTATCCAGCCGCCCCGTGGTTATCTTGAAAACATAGATAAAATTTATCATGATATGTACCTTTCACCACCCCACCACTATCTTGCCCACTATCGCTGGATCAGGGATGTATTCAAGGCTGATGTGGTTATGCACGTCGGCAAACACGGCTCCCTTGAGTGGCTGCCCGGAAAATCTCTGGGGCTTTCCGAAACCTGCTATCCGGATCTTGCTATCATGGAATTGCCCAATGTTTATCCATATATCATCAATGACCCGGGGGAAGGCACCCAGGCCAAACGTCGCAGTTATGCCTGTATAATCGACCATCTTACTCCGGCTTATACAAATGCCGATCTATATGATGATTTAGGCAAGGTACAGGGACTGGTAACCGACTATGCCGTGGCCGTGGCCGAAGATCCCGCCAAAGTTGAGATTTTGCGTCCCATGATCTGGGAAGCGGTAGAAGCCGCCAATCTTGATAAAGACCTGGAGATAAACAAAGAGAAGGCTCTCAGCGACTTCGACGGATTTCTGGAGCGGCTGCATGCCTACATCGAAGAACTGTCCGACACCATGATAAACGACGGCCTTCATGTCATGGGGATTCCTCCCGAAGAGCAACGCCTGGAAGAATTTGTCGTCCAGCTAACCCGCCTGGCAAACGGTGATACTCCTTCTTTAAGGGAAGCCATGGTACGCTCTATGGGCTATAATTATGATGATGTACTGGAGCATCGAGGCAAGCGGCCGGAACGATTTTGCGGTCTGAGCGGCGCAGAGATTGTCAGCCAGGCACATAAAAAGGCTCTTGCCCTGGCACATGGCCTGGCCGCCACAGGATTTCGGCCCGACAGCGTTGCTGCTGTAACCAAAGAAGTGCTGGGCCAACCCTTACCTGAAGCTGAGGCTGTTCTTACCTATATCGCAGATACCCTTGTACCGAATATCCGGCGCTGCACGGAAGAAATTGATTTTTGCTTCACCGGCTTTACCGGCGGATTTGTGCCTCCCGGCCCATCGGGCGCACCTACGCGCGGCCAGGCCGACATCCTGCCCACCGGGCGCAACTTCTATTCCGTAGACCCCAACAAAATCCCCAGCCCGGCTGCCTGGGAAGTGGGAGTACGTTTAGGCAACGCCCTCATCGAACGCTATATGCAGGAATCAGGCAGGTATCCGGACAATATCGGTATACTTGTTTATGGTACAACCACCATGCGCACACGGGGCGACGACATTGCTGAGATATACTATCTTATGGGCCTGCGTCCTGTGTGGGCCAAAGGCAGCGGTAATGTGACCGGATTGGAGGTAATTCCCTTAAGTGAACTTGGACGTCCCCGGCTGGATGTAACACCACGCATCTCAGGCTTTTTCCGTGATTCTTTCCCCAACCTGGTGGAACGCATAGACGAGGCTGTGCGAATTGTTTCGGCTCTTAAAGAACCGCCGGAATCAAATTTTTTGCGACGAAATGTTTACAAGGATCTTGAAGAATACCGCCGTATGGGAATGAGCGAAGAAGATGCCTTCCGTGAGGCAACATTCCGTGTCTTTGGCTGTCCTCCCGGCACTTATGGCGCAGGCGTAGCCGAACTGGTAGAATCTAAAAACTGGGAAACCCAGGAAGATCTGGGCAACAACTATATCCGCTATTCCTCCCACGCATACGGCATGGGCAGTTATGGCAAGCAGAAACCCGATGTTTACCGGAAACACCTGTCGCGCATGGATGTGACCGTGAAAAATGAAGATTCCAGGGAATACGACATGATGTCATGCACCGACTACTACAATTACTATGGCGGTATGATAGTTGCGGTTAAGACCGTACGAGGCGAGTTGCCGTTTGCCGTAATGGGAGACAGCGCCGATCCCAAGCGCGTCAAAATGCGCACCACTTTTGAAGAAGCAAAACATGTACTTCGATCCAGGCTGGTTAACCCCAAATGGCTGGATGGTATGAAGCGCCACGGATACAAAGGAGCAGGCGATATTTCCCATATGATGGATGTTGTCTTAGGTTGGGATGCCACCGCCGAAGTTGTCGATGACTGGATGTATGAAAAGATTGCCGATGCATACGCCCTCGACCCAAAGATGCAGGAGTGGATGAATAAAGTCAATCCCTTTGCTTTGCAAAATATTCTCGACAAACTCTTGGAAGCCATCAACCGCGGAATGTGGGATGCAGACAAGCAGATGGAAGAAGATCTGCGTAATGCTTATCTGGAGATGGAAGGAGAGATAGAGGAGTGGACTGATACTCCAGGCACCGAAATGATAGCTGAAAAAAAAGCATCAGCAAAATAAAAATAATATTTGCAAGATCAATATTAAGCCATGAAAAATATTTTATTCATTCTGCTTTTGATAAATATCTTCATCTTCATCTTTTTAAACGCTTATGCGGATGAAACATTGCCGGTTTACTACTGGCAACTTATAGATCAGGACAGGTATATCTATCCTTCGGATATGGAACATATGAATTGGCTGGAAATCAGGAAGCTAAGAAAACAATACGGAACAGCAAATCAAGACCCAAATCTTTTTAAACTAAATGTACTAAGCTTGGGAAATAATATCAGTACTTCCGGATCACAGAACAAGGGTATGCCGGATTCTGCTGTAGCAATGATCCGTGATCCCAACGGAAAGATACAACTGTTTCCGGATATAGCGGATGTATCCAACATCATAAAAATCCCCAAAGACGATAATTTGATAGGCCGATATTTGCTTGGTATCCATATTGCTTTAGGAAACCGGGATATAGACAATGACGGCAAACAGGAGTCGGTGCATCTTTGTGCCAAATATCTGATGTCTCATTATAAAAACGGCGGGAATATGGGAGGGACATCGGTTGTCTTTTTTGATGACGCAAAACATATGCCCCTTGAAATCGGTCCGGCTATCAATACCGCCAAATCAAAATTTGGCGGCGGAATGCAAAGAATACATAATACTTACGAAATGATGGTGAAATATATGAACAGGCCGCTTCCGGGCGCTAAAGTAACCGTTATTGCGGAAGACAGTCAATGGCAAAAGACTTTTGTTACCGATGAGAAAGGTAAATTTGAAGTAATCCCGACTGAAGACCGCTTTGTTTTAAGGGACTGGCAAAATTATTTATATATTGCCACCCACCATGACATAAAACAAAATGCTTATTATCTTACAACACTTCCGGTAATGGTTTATGGAAATCAACCCGAATGGCGCTCCAGGAGTTTGGGTTTTGTCTATTGGTCCATTATCGGAAGCGGTATTTGCCTGTTAATTGTGTTTGGTTTTGTCCGTCGAAATAAGTGGCATAACAATCGAAATCTGATTATTTTTGAAAAGTATAAAATAAAGAAGAATTTGCCATGACTATTTCGAAACTTCGTTGGACAATATTGATTTCAGCCTTTTTCATCTTGCTGTTTGGCGCCTACTTCGGACTTTATTTCGGTTCTTTTCTTCCGACCTTTTCCTGCTGTTATGTCAGGGCAAGGGCAGGAACCTGCTTTATGCTAACACTTCAGCAGACACTTGGGATTTTTACCTGGGAAAGCATAGTAATTTTTTTGAAACGTCTTTTTTATTTTTCATTACTTGTAATCATTATAGGACAGGCCTGGTGCGGCTGGATATGCCCGCTTGCCTTTTTTCAGGATGTGCTTGACTTGATAAGAAGAAAGATCGGCATCGGATATATTCGTTTTTCAAAAAAGCTTCGAAAACAGCTTGCATGGATTAAGTGGGCATTTCTTTCCATTGCTCTGCTTATTCCGGTTTGGGTGGCCTTTCCGGTTTTTTGTCCCTTTGTCGCTTTGAATTTAAATATCCCTTTCTGCCAGTTATGCCCCGGAAAATACATACTTCCGCTATTGGTGGGAAATCCCGATCGAATCGCAGTTAATTTTAAAAGCATTACTAATCTGGTGATGTCAATTCTAGGATTAACTTTTTCCGCTGCCGTTATTTTAGGCGCTTTTATCAAACGGCGTTTCTGGTGTCCTTTTTGCCCCCTTGGATTGATTATATCATGGTATAGGAAAATCAGTTTTTTAAAACTTAGAAAAACGGATGAAAAATGCACGCGGTGTGAGATTTGTTACAATGTATGTCCTGTGGAAATTGAGGAAGTATTCAAGTCACGGGGCAAAACGGACGTCACTTTCAGCGGATGCAGCCTTTGCTTAAAATGCGTGGAAAATTGTCCTGAAGAAGATGCCTTAAGCGCGGTTTATCTCGGAAAAACTATATACAAATCAAAATCACGGAATTTTTTTGATAAGCGGGGTGTTCCCCAAAGCATCGACTACAATGCATTAAACAAGCTTCCGCACTTTGAAAAGAAAAGTTTAAAATGAAAAAGAATAGTCCATTATCCTTATGAATAAAATTACTGCAAATGAAAAGAAACAACGGCGCTTTTTAAAAAATATTGCACACAGCGCGGCTTTTGAGCTGGAACAGTTACGTGAGATACCGCAAACATCACCCGTATTAAACTATTTTTATGATGCGCTGGAAGCTGTTTTTGTCCAAAATGATCCTGAACGCATCTTAAATACTTGTTCGGGGAAAAAGCAAACAATCGGGATCTACTGCATGGTCATTCCGGAGGAATTGATTTATGCGGCAGGCGCTATTCCCATACGCCTTTGCGCAGGATCTTTTGAAGCTTCGCAATCAGGTGAAGACTTTGTTCCAAGAGATGGCTGCCCGCTTGTTAAAGCCTCTATGGGATTTTCGGTTCAAAACGGCTTAAAAGCTTTCGATATGTGTGATGTGGTTATTGTTCCTACGACTTGTGATTCCAAACGCAAACTCGGAGAAGAACTGTCGGCATTCAAAAACGTCTGGATGCTGGAAGTTCCTCATATCAAGGATGCAAATTTTTCCAGACGAATCTGGGTCGAGCAAATGTATGCCTTGAAATCACAGCTCGAAAATTATGTGAAAAACGGTTGGAGTAAAAATAAAATAACCGCAAAAAAACTCGGTAAAGCAATAAACAATTCGGCAAGGGCACAATTTGAAATACGAAGACTTCTTTCGCTCAGGAAATCGGCAGCACCTGTTATCTGGGGGCGGCAAGCCATGACAGTGATTAACTCTTACGCATATATCCCGGTAACGGACTGGACTGATTCCATGGTCCGCCTGAATAACGAATTATCGGAAAAAGCTCTTAAAGGTGAATCAGTATGTTCCGAAAAAACGCCCCGAATTTTAATTGCCGGAAGTCCGGCAATTTTCCCAAACTTAAAATTACCCGGTTTGATAGAGGAAATGGGTGGAATTGTCGTTTATGATGAATCCTGTGCAGGCGACCGGTATCTGTACGACCCTGTGGGCAGTACGGAAAACACCTTAAATGATCAGATAACAGGCATCGCATCTCGCTATATGGCTCCCTGCGTTTGTCCCTCATTTGCTCCCAACGATGACCGCCTGATCATGTTAAAAAAAATGGTTACGGAATATCGCGTGGACGGGATCATATATCATGTGCTCAAGGGTTGTATTATTTATGATTTCGAACTTAACCGGGTAGAAAAAGAGAACGGACTGCCCCTATTGCGCATTGAAACCGATTATAACCCGGAAGATGTTGAACAGCTCAGAACAAGAATCGAGGCATTTATTGAAATGCTGAAATCCAAGAATAAAGCAAAATCGGAGAAATAATGATTAACTATTTTGCAGGAATCGACGCAGGTTCCACTTATATCAAAGTGGTTTTACTGGATGAAAACGGACGTCTTGCCGGGTTTGACCATAAACCAACCGGGATTGACGCCGACACAACTTCAAAACAGATGATCGAAGCTCTTGCCGCAGACAAAGGTATAGATTTAGATCAGATCAAGAATATTTTGGCAACAGGCTATGGCCGTAGAAATATAGATATAGCCCATAACACGATAACGGAAATAAAGGCACATGCCGCCGGTGCAGGATGGTCCGCTCCCAAAAGCTGTAGCATACGAACAGTTATTGATATCGGTGGTCAGGACAGTAAAGTAATCGTTATGGATGAACTTGGAGAAATAGTCAGCTTTGCAATGAACGATAAATGCGCGGCAGGAACCGGCAGATTTCTTGAATCTTTGGCACGGGCACTTGAGCTTGACATCAATGAACTCGGCCCGATGTCTTTAAAATCAAACATGCCGCTGACTATTAACAGTACCTGCGTGGTGTTTGCCGAGTCGGAAGTTATATCGCTTGTGGCAAGAAAAAAGAAAAGAGAAGATATTGTAGCAGGCATTCACCGGTCTTTGGCCAAACGAATTTCCGGAATGGCCAGAAAAGCCGGGGTTATCCCTGAAATTCTTCTGACAGGCGGCGGCGGGCTTAATGAAGGAATTGCCGAAGCGCTTGAAGAGGAACTTTTCATGGACATCCATGTTCCTGATCATCCCCAGTTAAACGGAGGCATAGGTGCGGCATTGATTGCCAAACTTGAAATATAGTAAAAAAGTCCGGATATTATATGTACGGCAAAGGACAAAATACCGGTTGTTCTTCCTAAAAGCATTCGTAATGCTTTTCAGGCGGCTCTTAAGCGAACGTTTTATTATGCCTGGCGAATTGCCGTTTTTGTCTCCTTGGTAACGCTGGTGGTTTTTACATTGGAGCATGCAGGTTTTTTTCGAATGCTCCCCATCAGCGTTACCATTATCAGATTGCCTGAAGAGTACAACACCGCTTTGTTTTCTTATATAGGAAATGCTTATGCCGGAATGGGTCTGATTGCTTCTTTTTTAATAAACAATAAAGCAGACACAAATGCTGCTATCAAACTACTTGTTTTCTGTATGATGTGTTCGCGACCGATTGTAGCGATCAAGGCTTGAATATATCAAGAATAAAATTATTTATAAATATTTAATATTAGAATATTAGGCTGTTATTTTTTGAATGGATATATACATAAAATGGAATTATTTGGATCTGGAGATAGAGAAAGAGAAAAAAGTATCCTGACCAATCCTCTTAAATTTATTCAAACTTAAAACCAATTTATTTTACAAGAACAGTTAAGCATTAAGCAAGCATTCACAAAGTATTTAATGATTTCACCAAATATTACGGCTAATGGATGACGTTCTCGGTAAATCATTAATGATGATTTTTATTAAAATAACGATTTTTTTGTTGACAAAGAAAACTATTTAATCTACTATTTATTCTAATAGCACTATAGTGCTTTTAGATAAAGGAGAGATATTTAATGTATACAATAGAGGTAGATTTCGATGTTTTTAAGGAAATCACTAACCATCGAATAACAGAGGATGTTACCCCTAACGATGTCCTCCGGGAATTATTTGGCCTTCCTCGCACAAAGAATGAAAATATTAGTTCCCAATCCGGTGGTAGACCTTGGGTCACCAAGGGTGTATCATTCCCAAATGGGACAGAGTTTCGAGCCACGTATAAAGGATTAAGCTATAATGGTGTTGTAAAAGATGGGGGGCTTGTCTTGAACGGAGAGAGGTTTTCTTCTCCATCATCTGCAGCAGTATCCATCACCAAAAACGCTGTAAATGGCTGGATTTTTTGGGAATGCAAAATACCAGGTCAAGACAGGTGGATACTAATCAATAGTCTTCGCAAAACGTAAGCATTGTAACCCACTACCATCCGGGTTAATGAGGAAAGCTAAATAGCCTGCTTACGGCTTTTGTAATTAGAATGATCCAAGAGTGGACCCATTTTATGAAAATAGAACAAAAAAATGATCGATAAACATTATCATAATAGACAACCTTCTAAAGTTAAACCATTTTCACCAATTGTGAAAAAAGTTATAATTGTAATCGCAATCATTTGGTTCGCTATTATAATTTTATTTGCAATAACCGAACCTGAAGTTTCGGGATGGGTATATTTTGTTGTGGGCGCTCCTCTATTTGCTATATGTTTGTTGGTAATCTATGTTGTTGGTGGGACAATGGGAAGTATGATTATTGATTGGATAGCCGAGACGTCAGATAGAGAGGTGGTTAAAAGAACCATATTAAATGTTATAAAAATAGCAGCAGCCCTCATTATTATTTATTACCTTCTGCATCTAATCGGAGGTTAAAATGAAAAATCATGGACTTTACAGAAAAAATGAAACTGACAGTTACGCATTGCATTATTTTCCAGACACAAAACAAGCTGAAGCTTTACATCTGATTGTACCACCAATTGGCAGCTATATTGGTACTGGGAAATCTGTTGTTTTTTTGGAAAATATAACAAACGAAGAAGCTCTTGAAAAGCTTAAAGAAGTAATTGACAAACTATGATCCCAGCTAAGTAAGATCAGTCTAATGCGAAAACACCGGGGGAATATTAGGAAGGTATATTAGGCTTTATATTTAAAGTGCTCATCAACAAAAAGCCTGACTCGTCTGCTGTTCTTTCACCAGGCTTCACCGATAAGCTTACGCCTGCAATAGAAAACCCCATCTTCCTTAAAAGCTCCAACATACCTACCCCTTTCCAGTGCAAGAAATCACCATTATATTTTTTCGGATTGTACGGACCGGTTAACGGAATGATTCTTATCTTATTTCATTTAAGCGTGTTTTTACCATTACGCGCCTTAACGTTATGGGGTATGACATTTTGAATTTCAGAAAAGAAATTCGAAAAAAGGATAATATATGAAAACAAGAATATTCATCGCTGCAATGCTTTTGTTTGCAACCTGCAATCTTTATGCAGCAGAATCAGAAAAAACCGTAATGCTTCAGACTGATACCGGAACATTGGAAGGAACACTTCTCGTTCCCAACACAAGCAAAAAAATTCCTGCAGCTCTGATTATTGCCGGTTCAGGCCCAACGGACAGAGACGGCAATAATCCGGCTATGACAAATAATTCGTTAAAAATGCTGGCTGTAGAATTGTCAAAAAAAGAAATTGCATCCTTAAGATATGATAAACGGGGAATTGGGGAAAGTAAAATTGCTGCCTGTAAAGAAGAAGATTTACGTTTTGAGCACTACATATCCGATGCACAGGGCTGGATTGAATTTCTCAAAAAAGACAAACGATTTAAACAGATTATAATCATTGGACACAGCGAGGGTTCTTTATTGGGCATGATTGTATCTCAGAAAATTAATGTTGATAAATTCATCTCTATTGCAGGCTCCGGCCGGTCTGCGGATAAATCCCTTAAAGAACAACTCAAGTCACAGCCGCCTGAAATTTTGGAAATGTCTTTGCCAATCATTGATAAACTTGTCCAGGGCAAAACTGTAAGTGATGTTCATCCGATATTATATTCATTGTTTCGCCCAAGCGTACAACCATATATGATTTCCTGGTTTAAATATGATCCGGCCCAGGAAATAGCCAAACTCAAGATCCCTGTGCTGATTATTCAAGGTTCAACAGATATTCAGGTGAGTAAAAATGATGCCGAAATGCTTGCCAAAGCAAATCAAAAAGCCGAAATAAGGATAATCGAAGGTATGAATCACATATTCAAGAAGGCAGAATTGGATCGGATGAAGAATATCCAAACCTATAATCAACCCCAATTGCCTGTAATGCCGGAATTGATTGAATCTATCGTTGGGTTTATTGATAACAAGTAAAACCATGAAATATGGCAAGTATTTGGATCACGTCGTATAAGGATTACTGAAACAAGAAAGCATATGATAGCCTGTTTGGATTAAATTCACCAAAATTACTGTCAGGGTAACCGCATTTGGATTTTATTTTATTCTCTATTTGATTTCTATCCGTAAAACACGGATTCTATTGATGGCACCATTTTTATCATTCCAAAATTGCCCAATTGAGTGCCTTTACATGGCGGCATATAAAATGCCGCCCTACTATTTTTGTAAAATAAAAGTGATTACCGTAGGGCGGGGTTTTATACCCCGCCACAAAACTTCCGTATGCCGGATCAAGTCCGATATGACACCTAAATTATAAAAATGCATGTTTAAAGACTTTCTTTAATTGGATCTGAAAATATATTAATTCTAAATGCGGTTACCCTGAAATTACTGTTTTTTCTTCTTGACTTTTATATTTTATAAATATATCGAATAACCTGTTTAGGTGCTTTTATCAAAAAGCAAAATAGGGAACCTCGTGAAAATCGGGGACGGACCCGCCGCTGTGTTCGGGGACGAAAGCTGCATGATGCCACTGGCCGAAAGGCCGGGAAGGCGCAGCCGGTAGGATGATCCGAAAGTCAGAAGACCTGCCTGAACATATTGGGTAACGGCTACGTGGACGGCGTCGAACCTCATTTTTGCATCTGAGATAAAAAAGGGTAATCCCGGATCGATTTTTTTCGATCCGGGATTTTTTTTTGGTTCTGATAGTCCTCCAAGATTGTGCTTTTGCATAAAAGCTTACATATGCAAGGGTTCATGGCCAACAAGATAAAATAAGCCGTTACCTGTTTGAAATAACCACGGAATTATTTGGTTATCAAATTTTAATACAGGTCACGTTGATATGAACCTTATACATAAAACAACTCGGATCGGATGCATTTGCCGGATATTTGTCTTGCTTTTCATTCCCATCGCTCTTTATGCCGAAGATGCCGACACCATTATTCTTACAGCCAAAGAGATCCGTGAAACACAGGCTTTAAAGATGGCTGATGTGCTTAACAATGTACCCGGCATCAAGGCCGGAGATTCATCAGTCAGTATACATGGTTCATACAAGGTCAAAGTTTTCGTGGACGGACGGCCTATTAATGACCCCACTTCAAGCTACGGCGGGATAAACTGGGACATAATCTCGCCTGATGAAGTAAAACAAATAGAAATTTTACGCGGTAAAGGCGGATTAAGATATGGTCAGGATGCCGCAGGCGGAGTTATACTGATCACAACTAAAAGTCTCCAACGTCAAACCCTAAATATAAAGACCTACGGCGGGAACAATGATACCGCATATGCGTATGCCAACCTGCAGATGACTACCGGCAACTGGGCATTAGGCATTACCGGCGCCGCTGAAGATACTGACGGATACAAGATAAACAATGACAAAAAACAGCGGCAGACAGGCGCAAAAATAGCCTATATCATAGATGACGTTAAAAACCTTTCTCTCTCGGCTGATTATCTGGAAGACGACAGAGGCTTAAGCGGGCTACCGGAATATCCTACTCCTTTTTCACGCAAATCAACCCATACTACCAACCTGTCACTTCAAGGCTGCTATAATAATTTGACCAGCACATCTTTCTTCAATGATGGAAGTAATCACAACACCGACCACAGCAGAAATTTGAACCAGAAATTGCGCGTTTTGGAATGGGGTGAAAATCTTACTGCAACAATAGTCACAAAAGATTGGGTCGAGTCGATTTTAGGCGGCGGCTATCGTATGGGAAAGGCCAATAGCACTAGCTTCGATAATAAAAGAGAAGAGACTTACTCGGCATTTGTCTCCCAATCTCTCAAATGGCTAAAATATTCATTTGAAATGACCCTGGGGCTGAGGGCTGATATCAACTCGGCATTCGACGATGCAATCAATCCCGAAATCAAAGCGACTTATAAGAATACTCACTGGCGGATAACCACAGCCTATGGCCGCTCCAACAATACTCCTTCGTTCCATCAGCGTTATAACCGGACAAGCTCCACACTCCCAAATCCAAACCTTTCAATGGAAACGTCCGATAACTATAGTATAGCATTTTTTATTGAGCCGTATGATTTTGTATCCGGCAGTATTTCACTTTTCTACAACTGTCTGAGCGACCGTATTACCTATGTGACAGATGATTACGGTATGGGGAGTTATCAGAATTTCAACAAGGTTACTTATAAGGGTGGCGATCTTGCCCTTGCCTGGCGGCCTTGCAAGTGGCTGAATATAAAAAGCGGCTATACCTATATGGAAGCTAAAGATAAACAAAGCGGCCTCTGGATTCCGGCAAAGGCCAAACACCAGGCCAATCTGGATTTCTACTGCAATCCGACAGATATGCTTTCCATAGTATTAAGCAATAAATATACTTCCAAAGTCTTTCGTAATAAAAATAACACCAAAACCGTGCCCGAATACTCTATCACTGATCTTAGGGCCGAATATGCATTTAAACGATTCAGTCTTTTTACCAAAATCAATAACATATTTGATAAAAACTATTATTATGCCGACGGCCTCCTGGCACCGCCTCTTAGCTGGATAGTCGGCATAAACGTAAAAATATAGGTATTTAATTACATGTATAACAACATTTACCCTCTGGCCGCTATAGTAAGCCAGGAAACGCTTAAAAAAAGCCTGATGATCGGAGTAGTCAATCCGGCCGTAGGCGGCTTGTTGATAAGGGGAGAAAAAGGAACAGCCAAATCAACTGCCGTGCGCGCCCTTGCCGATATACTGCCGGAAATCAGCATTGTGGAAAGCTGCACGTTTTCCTGCAACCCGGATAAACAAAATGAATTATGCCCCGAATGCCGGCAAAAATATCCTCACTTGCCGGTTACACGCCGCAAGGTTCGGATGGTAAATCTGCCGCTTAATGCCACCGAAGATCGTGTAGCAGGAGGTATCGACTTTTCCCTTGCGGTAAAGCATGGCCGCCGTGAACTGTCCCCCGGACTACTTGCCGATGCCCATCGGGGAATACTTTATGTGGATGAAGTAAATCTGCTTGATGACCATATTGTAGATATCATCCTGGATTCAGCGGCATCCGGTGAAAACCGGCTGGAACGTGAAGGCATCTCTTTTCGCCATCTTTCACATTTCATGCTGGTGGGAACCATGAACCCCGAAGAGGGTGAACTGCGCCCACAACTTCTTGACCGCTTTGGCCTTTGTGTTGAAGTAATTGGCGCTCAAGCACCGGATGAACGGGTTCGCCTGATGGAATGCCGCGATGCCTTCGATCTGGACCAAGCAACATTTATAAAAAGCTATCAATCCCAAAGCGAAGTACTTGCCCGGCAAATAGAAGGTGCTCGCAGACTGCTTCCCCAGGTGCATACAAGCCGTCACCTGCGGGGTTTTATCACCCAATTGTGCTCTGAAAATCATGTGGCGGGTCACCGTGCCGACCTTGTGCTGGAACAGGCTGCACGGGCTCTGGCAGCCCTTGAAATGAAAACCGATGTCACCGTGGATCATATTCGCATGGCGGCACCCATGGTGTTGATCCATCGGCGCAGGGATGTACAACAGCCACCGCCACCACCACCGCCTAAAGATCCTGAATCCGGGCAAGATGAAGAATCACAGCAGGAAACATCTCCCGATGAAAAACAACCTGATGATAACAGGCAAAATGAAACACCGGCCAACTCAAATGGAACGCAACCTGAACAACAGGCTGGCGATACCCAATCCGCGCCTTCTTCAAAAAAGCCTGAAAGCCTTAATAAAGAAGACCAAATCTTTGAAATAGGCAGCACCTTCAAAGTAAAAAACTTCTCAGCTCCCAAAGACCGGATATTCCGGCGTGGATCAGGACGGCGTTCACGCACACGGATCTCCCAAAAGCAGGGCCGTTACGTTAAAAGCTGTATGAATGACAAAAATGCGGATATCGCTCTGGACGCAACCTTACGGGCTGCCGCACCCTACCAAAAACAGCGTAAAAACGGAAATGGTCTATGCATAATCCTTACCGCCAATGATATTCGTAACAAGATCCGTGAAAAACGCATCGGCAATTTTCTGCTTTTCGCAGTTGATGCCAGCGGCTCAATGGGTGCTCGCGGTCGAATGGCAGCTTCCAAAGGCGCCATCATGTCATTGTTACTCGATGCCTATCAGAAGAGGGATCGGGTCGCTATGATCTCTTTTCGGCGTGATGAAGCCGTAGTCAATCTTCCACCAACCACATCAGTTGAAATGGCCGGAAAAATGCTGGCAGAAATGCCGGTGGGCGGACGCACCCCCCTATCGGCCGGTCTTGCCAAAACATACGAACAGGTAAGAAATATACTTATCAAAGATCCCACAACGCGGCCAATAGTAATTTTGATTACAGACGGCAAAGGAAATGTGGCCATTGGTGATCAGAAGCCGGTTGATGAAGCATTACGACTGGCCGAGGCTATGAGCCGGGATGAACGCACCCAATTTATAATCGTGGACACGGAAGAAGCCGGACTGGTTTCCTTTGGACTGGCAAACCACCTGGCAGCCGCAATGCATGCCAAATATTTTAAAATCGATGATCTCAAAGCCCAATCTCTTGTAGATATTGTGAAAGGACAACAATCATGAAAACAACTCCCATTTTCCCATTTACCGCCATCGTGGGTCAGGAAAAAATGAAACTATCCCTGATCCTAAATGTTATTAATCCCGGACTCTCAGGCGTACTTATCCGCGGAGAAAAAGGCACTGCCAAGTCAACAGCCGTTCGTGCTCTGGCTGATATTCTGCCGGAAATCGAGGTCTTTCAGGATGATCCGTTTCAACTCGCGCCCCATGAGGAAAGCGATATCTATCTTGAAATCTCCCGCGCATTAAATCCGCAGGGTGACCGGCAGAATAATTTTCCTGACATTATCCGGCGAAAGGTACGGGTGATAGAATTGCCTGTCGGAGCCACAGAAGACCGTGTTGTCGGCACCCTTGATCTTGAACATGCCCTTAAAAAGGGTGAAAAGCGCATAGAGCCTGGACTGTTGGCGGCAGCCCATCGCGGTATCCTCTATGTGGATGAAGTCAACTTGTTAGATGATCATGTTGTGGACGTACTGCTGGATTCTGCGGCTATGGGAGTCAACACTATCGAACGTGAAGGAGTGTCTTTCTCCCATCCGTCCCGTTTCACCCTGGTGGGAACCATGAATCCCGAAGAGGGTGAACTCCGTCCGCAATTGCTGGATCGATTCGGTTTATGCGTTACGATAGAAGGAATTACAACAGCAGATGAACGGGTTGCTGTAATGGAGAGAAGAGCCGCATTTGATGAATCTCCGGAAGACTTTGTGCGCCGGTATGAATCCGAATGCAAAAAATTAGCTGAGCGCATTTTACAGGCCAGATCAATCTACTCAAAAGTAACGGTAAAAAAAGACCTGCTTTACGAAATCGCCCAGTATTGCCTTAATGTTGGAATAGACGGACATCGCGGAGACATCATCATTTTGAAAACCGCCAAGACCTTAGCTGCCTATGAAGGCCGCACAGAGGTCAGCTCCGGAGACATTCAAACTGCCGCAGAAATGGCCCTTCCCCACCGGGTGCGCCGCCAGCCTCTTATGGAAATAGCAAATAACGTACAGATGTTAAGCAAACAACAGTAAAAGCCCGGTAATGCCGGGCGCTGATAATAAAACGATTTTGATGATGACAACCTAACTTAAGGGAAGAAATGATCCGCATAGAAAATTTACAAAAAACATACGGTAAAACCAATGCGCTGGCAGGAATCAATCTAAAAGTGCCTCAAGGTGAGCTTTTCGCCTATCTGGGGCCAAATGGGGCAGGCAAAACCACCACCATCAGGATCCTGACAGGTCTTACCAGACTGAGCCGGGGTACGGCGTCACTAAACAATAACGATATACAAACCCAATCCAGAGCGGCAAAACGCCAGTGCGGATTGGTGCCCCAGCATATCAATCTGGACAGCGAACTAAGCGTTTATGAAAATCTTGATATCCACGGACGTCTGTTTAGCATGAAGCCGGATGTACGCAAAGCCAAAATCACTGAACTGCTGACCTACGTGGAACTTCAGGACCGAAGCAACAGCCTTGTCAAGCAATTATCAGGAGGTATGAAGCGGCGTGTGATGATTGCACGCGCCCTGATGCACAACCCTAAGATTCTCTTTCTGGATGAACCAACAGTAGGGCTGGACGCCAATATCCGGCGACGCATTTGGGCCTTGATAAAAAAAATCCGGCAGGACGGGGCCACCATTTTTCTTACCACCCATTACATAGAAGAAGCGGAGTTCCTGGCTGATCGGGTGGCCTTTTTGGATAATGGCAGTATTGTGGCAATTGATTCACCTGTTAATCTTATGGCCGGTTTGGGTAACTGGGCTATGGATTGGCTAAACGATGAGGGAATGCAAACAACATATTTCCCAAACAGGGAGGCGGCCCGTGAATCGGCTGCAACCAGGGATAACGGATTTACATTGCGGCGGGTCAATCTGGAAGATGCCTTTTTGTCGCTGACCGGAAAGAAGGTGCAATAATGCAGGGGTTTATTGCAGTTTATCTGCGCGAGATTCTGATTTTAAAACGCCGTCTAAAGCGTCAATTAGCAGGCATGGCTATATCGCCATTGCTTTATTTGATTGCTCTCGGATATGCCATGGGTGGCTCTGCAACTTTTGACGGACACACCTACCTTGAGTTTCTGATTCCGGGACTGGTTGCCATGACAAGCATGACTCAATCTTTTAGTATTGCCACGGATATTAATGTGGCGCGCTTTTACTGGTACATCTTCGAAGAGTTTCAGTCATCTCCCATCAGCAATGTAAGCTACGTAGCCGGTGAGGTGCTGGCCGGTATGACAAGAGCACTGATTGCTACAGGCATACTTCTGGGTTTGAGCCTCCTTTTCGGTGTAACACTGCATTATGGACCCCTCTTCTGGCTGGCGATATTACTCAACAGTTTTGTTTTCGCCTCTCTGGCAGTCGGTTTGGCCATGCTTGTCAAATCCCATGCAGACCAGAGTCTGTTAACAAGCTTTATTATAACACCCATGGCCTTTCTGGGCGGTACTTTCTTTCCCCTGGATCGCTTGCCGCAATGGGCGCAGACACTTCTTGCCGGATTACCGCTGACTCACGCATCCCATGCTATCCGGGCATGTGCTTTTGGTCAGACCCCGAACTGGCAGTCATTTCTAGTGCTGGCTATAGCCGGTTTGGTTTTCTTTATTTTAGCTATTAACACAGTAAACAGAGCAAGAGATTAAAGCAAAAGATGACATATTATAAATACAGTATAAAGAACAGGAGACAGGAGAAGGAAATGAATTGGAAGTTATTTTTGGCAGCAGTAATCATGGCGCTAATCCTTTGGCTCCCTGCCTTTGCGGAAGAATCGGAATCTGTTGAAAAAATAGATGAAGTAATTGTTAAATCAACTAAAATCGAACGAAAACCGGAACACATGACAGATTCGGTTACGGTTATTAGTGAAGAAGATATCAAGCTTCAAAGTTTTACGGACATGACGGAAATCTTGCGCTTTACTCCCAGCGTTGAATTCAAACAGGCCGGGGGACCGGGGCAGTTTAGTTACCCCAAAATGCGCGGATACGGACAGGGACATTTTCTTGTTCTTGTTAACGGCATGAAGATCAACGAAGCATATAGCGCAGGCATTGGTAATTTTATCGGGCAACTGGATACCAAATTACTGCAATCCGTGGAGGTTCTCCGGGGGCCACAGGCCGCTCTTTACGGTTCTGATACAACCGCCGGTATCATTTCTTTTACGACCATCGGGGGCAAACCCGGCAAACATATAAATGCGGGTGCAGAATACGGCTCATTGAACTGGAAAAAAGGATACAGCTCCATAAGGGGCGGAACGGTCATCTGGGATTACGCTTTCGGCGTTGCTTATACCGACAGCAACGGAGTGCATGACGATGAATACTACAGAAATTTTTCACCAACATTTAAATTAGGATGGCATCCGGATACAATCGATATAGAACTTGCTTATTTGTATGTTAAAAGCGAGTTTCAGGCGGCAGAACTGAATGAGCCATCCAATACCCTGAACAGTCGCTCGGAACACTGGTCTTTTCAGACACCGGACCCAAATAACGCCAATGAATACAAACACCAAATTGCCACACTCAATGCCTCTCATCAGATCAATGATTATTTTCGTCACAAATTACTTCTGGGCTGGTTTGAAAAAGAGCATTACCGAAACGACCGTGACGACGGTCTTTTAGGATACGAGTCGGCACCGTTTAATAATTTTACCTTCGATGGCGTTACTTACAATGCCGGTGAAGCGGTACCGATTTATGATGAGGGTACCGGTGAGGCGTATGGTTACGATAACAGGAACCTGATGGCGGACTATAATTTGATATGGGACAGCCGTTTGGGTGATCTTGGTTCCAATTCCACTCTCTTCGGACTTGAGTATTATTACCAGGAAGGCGGGAAATGGGGCCGATACGGGGATGTGGATTCAAATAACTATAACTACTCGTTTTACATCAATGACCAGTTGCTGCTACTTAAGGAGGCATTAGTTCTGTCGGCCGGTCTGCGTCGCGATGAGCATGAAGCCTATGGCACCCAAACAACCGGTAAAATAGGTTCAGCCTACACTTTTTTCAATATGGGAACAACCTTGTTTACCAACTACGGCACCAGTTTTCGAGCGCCCACATTTTCCAATCTCTATGATCCGTCATACGGCAACGAAGATATTGATCCGGAAACCGGTTGGACAGTTGAAGGCGGACTCCGCCAGGAACTGATGAACGGTCGCATTGATGCTGAGGTAACTTATTGGTATTCGGAGTTAGATGACGTAATCGTCTTTGACTATACTATTCCCAACTCGAAACGCCCATCGGGTTTCGGTGAATACGGAAATCGTGATTCAGCTGAAACCAGCGGTGTGGAATTTGCGTTTGGCGCCCATATTACCGACCACATCAATCTAAAAGGAAACTACACTTATACAAACTCTAATAGTGAAAATGATGGAGAAAGATTTAGAACCGTGCAAATCGCAAGAAACAAAGGCAATCTTTCGCTGTCTTATGTAACGGATGAATATGCTTTCGGTGTAACGGGATATTACTCTGGCCCGCGGCTTCGCTGGAAAGGTGATATTGAGATGAAAGAGTATTATCGGGTGGATCTCTTCGGACGTTATGAAATTCTTAAGGGGGTAAATCTGTATGGACGAATCGAAAATCTGACGGATGAAGATATTGAAGAAGGTCTTGGTTATGAACAACCAGGTTTTTACGGCATCATAGGCATTGAATATTTGATGTAAAACTAATTTTATATTTTTGAAAAAGGATTGGAAGAAAAAGATCATGCTGATTGAAACATATTACGACGGAGTGGAAATTCACCGAGAAGAAAAAATTATCTACGCCGATTTTCTCCTCCCCCATCAGGTGCTTTCCACCTGTCGTTCGGCCGGCGGGTTTCAAACCGGGCTTAAATATATATACAACCATCAAAGTTGTGAACCCGCCGGCCATAACAGTATGATGGCTAACAAATTATGGCGAAATCCTGTTGCTTACAGGCAACGAACGTGTGAACCATACGGCCTGCCCGCAGAAAGCTGTGCCACTATGGGAACAGCTGCTAATATGAATAACGCTGCTTTGATATCTGAAAAATTTCGTGATTTACAGGTAGTGGCTGTTTGCACCGGCGGTGTGGAAAGCAATGCAGGACGGGCAGGCGATCCGGCTTCGGTATTCGAAAGCGCCGATGGTTTTGAACCCATAAAGCCTGCCGAATCTGTGCCGGGTCCGGGCACTATAAACAGCATGATTTTCATTAATAAACCGCTGATTCCCGGCGCTATGGCCCGAGTTATAATGACCGCAACCGAAGCCAAGACTGCGGCATTGCAGGAGCTGGCTGTCAACTCTCGATACTCGGACGGACCTGCCACCGGCACGGGAACAGATCAGATTATCGTTGCTGCGATGCAAAATGATATTCCGCCACTGACAAGCGCCGGTAAACACTCCAAGTTGGGAGAGCTAATCGGACACACCGTATTGATGGCAGTCAAACAGACTTTAGCCAACCAGAACAATCTGACACCGGCCGGTCAATGCTCGGCAAAGATCCATCTGGAGCGTTTCGGAGTAAACCGTGACGGTTTGCAAAACGCTATTTGCCGTTTCCTAAGCAAAGAACAAGCACTGCTGCTGCGCAATAATTTTACTGAAATCGAGCGCGACCCGCTTACAGTAGCTGCTGTTGCCGCCATGACCCATCTTAAGGATAAATTTGCATGGAAAATTCTACCTGCCTCATGCTGGTCTGAAATAATGGGAACCTATGCAGCACAGATCGCCTGTGCTGTGAGCGGTGATTATAAGCAAATGACAGCATACCGGGAAAAACTTAGCCTCACACAAACTGAAAACAATAACCCGGCATTTATTGATTTGTCCAGCCGCGCTATAGCTTTGGGTTTTGCAAACAAATGGGAAAAACCATTAGGCGAAAGGGGGTGATAAAAAAACATTAAACATATAAGCCGTCTGTCGCTATGCACAGACCATGACCTGTGAATAGCGATAACAGGGAATCACTTACAAACAGTGACGAACCTGCGGCTACCTCTCTGCCCTGCCCGCAATCGCGGGCAGGGAACCCGAGGGTTATTTATTCCTCACACCACAAAATATTAAATCAATTACAATTATTAAAATTGTTGGAGGAAACGAAGAAGCAATATGAAAAATATTACGAAAATGAGTTTAAAATCACTATTACTTGTATTGAGCTTTTTACTGATTAATGGACTTTCGGCAGCAGCAGAAGTTGAAAACAAAAAAACCATAGATGAAATGGTGGTCACAGGAACACGATCAAAGGAGCGTCTTATAGATGTGCCTGTAACCACGGAAGTAATCACACGGGAAAAAATCGAGATGTCGGGAGCCGTCGATATCGGCGATCTTGTCGGTAAATATATCACCGGCCACTACCACAAATATAATGGCCTTTTAAGTCCTGTGGGTCTGAGGGGATTTCGCACTGAATCCCATGGCGACGATGTCAAAGGATATGTTTTGCTTCTTATCGACGGCCACCGTATCGGAACCGGAAATGCTGCTAAAATCAATCTGGACCGTATCGAACGCGTGGAAGTAACCAAAGGGCCTGCATCGGCTCTCTATGGTTCGGCAGCCATGGGGGGGGTCATCAATCTGATTACAAAAAAAGGAGAAGGGGATCTTTCCGGAAAAATAAGCGGAGACTACGGCAGCTTCAGTTATTACAAAGGTGAACTGGCAGGAGGCGGGGAAGTTAATGATAATTTTCGCTTCTATCTCTCCACTTCATATGAAGATATTGACGATTACGACGACCCCGAATTCGGGACAGTGTATAATACCGGCCTGACAAAAAAAATTATCGGCGGAAATCTTGTCTACATGTTCAATGATTCCCATGAGCTAAGATTAGGAGGCAACTATGCCGACCTTGCCAGTGAATCACCCTCATGGGAAAACGGCACCTACTCGAACTATGTCAGGAATAACAAAAAACACAATGACAAAAGCCATGGTTATTCAGATTTGGAATACAACGGAGATTTTTTTGGGGGCCAAGTCCATATACGGAGTTTGGGATACTATCTGTGGGATCGTAATCACTGGAATTACGGATACCCTGTTGCCAAAGATCTCCAGAGCAAATATACGGATACCACATGGGGCACCGACCACCTGTTTACCTGGAATATGACAACCTGGAACAAGCTGCTTTTAGGATGCACTTTTGAATGGATGGAAAAAGAATCTGAGGCAGTATCCGGCGGCTTGCCGTCTACACCTTACACGCCTGGAATGGAATACGATACCAAGGCACTTTTTTTACAGGACTCCCTGGATCTATGGAACAACCGTATCAATTTAATTGCCGCTGTCCGATATGATCGTTTTGATGTTAAAACGACCAGACCTGAGACCGGTTATCTTGCAAATTTCATCGGAAAGGAAGAAGACTACGACAACATTTCCCCGAAAGTGGGTATAGGTATCAAATTCTTCGACGAACTGCTGCGGGTTCGGGCCAATGTGGGCGAGGGATTTAAATCGCCTTCTGCTGATCAGCTCTCCGCTGATTATGTCCACTCCACTACCGGTGTGCACTATGTTGGAAATCCGGATCTGGACCCTGAAACCAATCTGACCTATGATGTAGGCTTTGATATTTTTCACGACCTGTTTACTTTAAAGGTCGGGTATTTCCATTCGGACTATGAAGATAAGATTGTTCAGATCTCTAGTACAATTAACGGCAGCCCTGTCCAAACTTATGCAAATCACGGAAATGCCATAATGGAAGGTATTGATATCAACGTTGAATGGTGGGTCGGTCAAACCTTTCAGTTTCCTTTTGATATGACTTTGTGGTCCAACATCACATTCAATACAAACTATGAAGATAAAGAAACAGATACTGATTTGACTTATATATCCGATTATGAAGTAAAAAGCGGTCTTGATCTGAAATATAGAAACTTCAGCTCACAGCTAAACTATGTCCTGGTGGGACCTCAAGTGATCCAGAATTGGGATAACTGGCCTGCAACCGAAGAAGGAAAAAGCCACTTTGATTTCTGGGACCTGACCATGCGTTACAAGATAAAGGAGCATTGGGAAGTCAGAGGTAGTGTATTTAATCTTTTTGATGACCGGGTTGAATGGACACGCGGCTATCCCATGGCGGAACGTAATTTCCGTGTAGGTTTTTCTTATAAATTTTAAGCCAACGGCAAAGCCGTATTCTGAATAAAGCCGACTACGGCTTTGCCAGGTTTAAAATTTTATAAACAAGCGTGAAAACGAGGTTTAAAAAAAATGAGAATACTATACATCCATAGCCAAATGTTTCACCGCCGGACATGGCTGCGAACAGTCAACCGGTTGTTTCATGACGGCATTGAGTTGTCATTTACCGACCAGATGTCGGCCCTTGAGATACTTAAAAGCCGGGACAAGAAAGAATATTTTGACATGATGATCGCCGAGCTTATGTTAGGAGTGCCCGGCTTTGAACAACTTATAGCCTACAGCCGGAGGATCGAACACCGCATAGGCATATCCCCGGAGATTCCATCCGATTTTACTACTTTTCCGACTGCTACAGCAAACGAATTCAAGCGATATTTGTGCAAGGTCTCTTTGATCAACTACGTCAACGGAATCCGGTTTCTTGCAGCACAGGCCGGTATGTCCGTGTCTTTTGAATCACGGACTTCAGTGCGTACCACAGGAATTTACCATCCCCATGCTTTGGAACCTTTCGATGACCCGGATAAATATAGGACATGGCTTTCCGGTCGCCTCAAGGATAAAAGCCCCCCATGGATAGGCTTACTCTTTTATTACAGCCAGCTGGCTGAAGAAAACACCGCTGATATTGATGCCGTAATTCAAGGTTTGGAGTCACATGGTCTTGCTCCGTTATGTGTGTTTTGCGCCGGTGTGGATGAAACGGAAAACGAAGATTTCAAAATACCTCTTTGGTTAAGCTTTTTCCGGCAGGCACCAGGCATTGATGTACTACTCAACATGACGGCTGGCCGATTGCTTAAAAAACCTGAACAGAATTTTCTTCTGGAGTTGCTGGATGTACCTATTATACAGTTGCTTCGCTCCCACAGCCAGGCACCGGACCAGTGGCACAATGACCCCCAAGGACTCCCTGCACTTACTACTGTCTATAGTCTCGCCCAGCCTGAAACATGCGGGGTTATCACCCCGGTTCTGATAGCGGGCAGCAGGCAGGAAGGTTCCCATGGCAAGGGTATCGGGTATCTTCCTTTCATGCCCATTGAAGAGCGAATCCTAACTCTCTGTTGCAGGCTAAAGCGCTGGATTCGGTTACAACGCCTGGCCAACCGGGAAAAGCAAATCACCTTTGTTTTGCATAACAACCCATGCAAGGGGGCGGAAGCAACAGTTGGTATGGCAATGGGTTTAGATACTTTCGAAAGCCTGGCACTGGTTTTAAAAGCAATGAAAGCCGCCGGATATGACGTTGGACAAGCTCCGCATTGTGGCCGTGACATATTAAATGAAATTATGAGCCGTAAGGCTACAACTGAATTTCGTTGGACCACTGTAGACGAAATTATAAACAAGGGCGGCGCACTATATAAAATGGACTCAAAAGAGTATAAATACTGGTTTGATAATATTCCCGAATCTTCCCGCCGCAAGGTTTTTACCGATTGGGACGTGTTTCCCGGTAAGGGCATGGTTTATAATGACAATGGAGAAGATGTTCTGGTGATAACAGGCATTCAATACGGTAATATCCGTATCATTGCTCAACCAAAGCGGGGTTGCTATGGCGCAAAATGCACTGGTGAAGTTTGCCGGATTTTACATGATCCTCTGCTGTCACCGCCGCATCATTGGTTGGCCACATACAAATATATCCGGGATAACTCGGATGCGGTAGTACATTTCGGCACCGAAGGATCACTTGAATTTTTACCCGGCAAACAAACAGGTCTTTGTGATACCTGTTTTTCCGAAATCTCCATCGGAGATCTGCCCAATCTTTATGTTTATATCATGGATGCCACCGGTGAGGGCCTGATTGCCAAACGACGCGGACAAGCAGTTCTTGTAGATCATCTGACGCCTGTATATCGACCTGCGCCTATGGATGAAAAGACCTGCCGTTTGGAGGCTCTTTTGGAGCAATACCACAAAGCTCACCAGATGGGTGAAATTGGTCGCAAAGAAGTTATAGGAACAGAACTTATACCGCTTCTGCTGGAACTGCACATTGTTGACTCAGTTCCACAATCTCAGGATCTGATGAACATTGCTACTATGGCACGCCAACAGATTACACTTGCAAGACAGGCTTTGATGCCGGAAGGACTGCATCTGCTGGGAAAACCACCCGACAGCGGGGCCGTGGGCCGCCTTTTGGCTACCATGCTTCGGACATCGCCTCCTGATCTGCCGGACATCGCAACAATAGCTGGCTGGTTGCAAAAAAAAGACTCTTCATCTTATGATTCGGCGGCAGAATTACTTGACCAACTTGCTTCAGGCAGGGAGTCAGATACATCATCACCGGATATTGAACCACTTCGCAACTTTTGCCGGAATACGGCAAAACAACTCAAACATTGTGATCATGAAATCACGAACCTGTTGGCCGGAATGGAAGGCCGTTATATACCTCCGGGTTTGAGCGGTTCCCTTAGCCGGAGCCGTATTGATTTGTTGCCGACAGGGCGTAATTTCTTTGCCACTGATGTAACTGCTTTGCCAACACAAGCAGCCTGGGCCATAGGCCGGCAGATGGCGGACAAACTGTTGTGTAAGTTTCTGAATGAGGAAAATCGTTTCCCGGAAAGCATAGGCATAAACATTTGGAGCACCGATGCTTTTAAATCAGACGGCGAACTGTTATGCCAGATTCTCTATTTGATGGGCGCACATCCTTTATGGCACCCCTCCGGACTTATCCGTGAAGTAGAGGCCATCCCTTTGGATGAATTAATCCTGAACCGGCCGCAAGGCCAACCCATACCACGGCCCCGTGTAGATGTAACAGTTCAGACTTCATCTATTATGCGCGATATGGTTCCCAACTTTTGCGAGCTGATAGATCGTGCTGTAGTTACACTCAGTTTTTTAGACGAACCCGAAGATCGCAACTTCATCCGCAAACATACCAGGCAGGAAATGGACAAACTGCGTGAACAGACCGAAGATGAGATCTTAGAATCTAAAATAAGGCGATTGGCCACCTTAAGAATCTTTTCTTCAGCCCCGGGCGCTTATGGCCTGGGGGTAGGACTGGCGCTGGATGCCTCAGCATGGAATGATGCCGTCGATCTGGCCGAGGTTTATATAAATGGGGGCGGGTTTGCTTACGGCTTTAACGACCTGAACACCGAGGTATACGGCATGCAGTCCAAACAAATGTTTGCCGAACAACTGGCCCGCATCGACGTAGCTTACATGAAACAGTCCTCAGCAGAATATGATCTTTTAGACTGCGGATGCTACGCTGTCTGCCAGGGCGGTATGGCCGCAGCTTCCGCCACTGTGGGGAAACATCCCCCTCGGCTCTACTGGGGCGACAGCACCTTGCCTGAAAACGCAGATGTTCGAGACTTAGGCCAGGAAATACAGAAAACAGCCAGAGCTAAACTGCTCAATCAGGCCTGGATCGACCAGTTAAAACATCACGGCTACCAAGGAGCCCAGATTGTGGCAGGACAAGTCAATACACTGTTTAAATGGAGTGCCACAACGAATCTTGTTCCCAAAGGCATGTTTGAATCTGTAACGGAAAAATATATTCTTAATGAAATAAACAGCGAATGGTTGCGAGAAAATAATCCCTACGCTCTTGAAGAAATCACACGGCGGTTGCTTGAAGCTGCTTCCAGAGGACTATGGGAAGCCGATGCCGATAAGCTTTCGGCTGTACAGGCAACAGCTCTGGAAATCGAAGGATATATGGAAGAGATAATGGGAGAGGTGCAAGAAGATTTTCAAGGCAATAAGGTGGAGGTCTTAACTGTATCGGATGTGGAAAAGTGGGAAGTGGACTGGAAAATCGGTGAACGTTAAAATTAAGGAATATGGAAACATAAGGAATCATATATGAGAAAAGGATTACTTATTGTCAATACAGGAAACGGCAAGGGAAAAACAACTGCTGCTTTGGGAATGGCAATGCGAGCTGCCGGTCATGGCATGAAGGTATGTTTTATACAGTTTATCAAAGGCAGTTGGAAATATGGCGAAATGGAATCTGTAAAACGATTCAAAAACATAATTGACTTTCATGTAATGGGTAATGGATTTACCTGGAAGTCGGATGATATTGAAAAAGATAAAGCCGCAGCAAGGATAGCGTGGGAATTCGCTTGTGAGACCATGTTATCAGATCACTATGATATGGTTGTACTAGATGAGTTCACCTATTTGTTACTATATAAAATGATATCTTTAGATCCTGTACTGAAAGTTTTTGCAAACAGAACCGCAAACATGCATGTTGTAATAACCGGCCGGGAAGCACCTCGGGCTCTACTGGATGCTGCCGATATGGTAACTGAGATGGGTGCAATCAAGCATCCTTTAAAGTCCGGCATAATAGCACAAAAAGGCATCGAGTTTTAAATTTGAAAATGGGAGGTAAAAATGTATCTTTATTGGCGCATACAACAAGATTTGGACTGTATGGGAGAAGTACTTCAGTTTCATGATCCCAGTTTTATACGATGTTTCAGGCAATGGGTAAGCCGTAATTCTGCCGGTATAGCTCTCGCAGAAGATATGGATTATCAACAATTTTATTGGCCTTGTCTGAACTGATAAATGAATTAATGCCAGTTTAAGCGCTTTCATATTTTTTACCTGTTAGCCATTTTTGCTCATCCTTTTTCTATTTGCCATAGAGCATGATACAGATCACATACCTGTGTCGGGTTTTCTTGTTGATTGTAAAATAAGCGGCTGGGACAATCACCGGGACATATTTTCTCAAGATCACAAGAGTTACACAAAGCGCCATGCGGTTTAAAATTACTCAGTGTTTTTAAGTTTTCGAATCGCGGTTCCCAAACTGTTCCGGCAAAAAACCGCGAATCACCCAGTGTTTGACCGCAGGGAAAGATCTTGCCATCGGGCTGCACTGCAATGCTTTCTCCAAGGCAGGCGTGACAAAAAACGGAACACTTTTGATTTTTAGCAGTCAAAAGCAAATCGCGTTCACGTAGGCGAATAGGAACTGATCTTCGCTCATTAACGCCATCCAGAGCAGCCACCATTTTTTGCAATCCATTTGTTAAGATATGCTTGTCCGCCGGTGCTACGAACGCAGAATCCTTCGCGCGCCCTTTGTTTATCAGCAGATCTAAACCGATACCCCGAACGCAGGCAAATCCTGCCACGGCCAGCACCAGGCTGTCTAAAAAGGCCGCATTGGCTTGTGTTACCACCGTAGTAACATTAAAGGGAATACCCGCAGCTTCCAATCTCTGTAAGCCCTGAAAAGTTTCGGATGCCATACCACGCTGCAAGTGCTGGATCGGAGGCGGGCCGTCCAGGCTGACTCCAACCTGAAATGAATGAGCCTTTAATATATCCAGCAGATCAGATGAAAGGCAGGTGGTATTGGTCTGAACACCCATACTGCCACAGCGTCCGGTATCACTCGCCAGAATGGCTGCCCTTTCAATCAGTTCAGGTACCAGGGTAGCTTCTCCACCTGTAAGCTGAAGATGAAACCTTTGTTCTCCGGCAACAACCAATGACATAGCTTGCTGCATCACTTTCGCAGTCATGTCCGGCGCAGAGCAAGATTCGCCATAGTAGCAATAACTACATTGCAGGTTGCAGCGCATGGTCAGAACCAAAATAAGATAACGTATGGGCATGAAATCAACAATTTCAATTACAATCTTTTTTGTATCGAGTGCTTCCCCAACTTCAAGATAATTCCGTTTTACAATCTCATTACGGTCAATGTGCATAACATTTTGAGGATGGTTTTTTTACATATTCGGAAAGCCACTCGGCAGTAGTATAGATTGTCCCAAATTTATAAACCACAGCAGTATCCGTATCCGTATCCGTATCGTGTTTTACATAAATTATATTTACCAAACAATCTAAAACAAGCTGCAATCGTTAGATAATTTGGACAATCACTATATTAATTATCCGCACAATCTAAGTTCACGACCTGTTAATCTTAGCTCCGAATGGCTGACAAGTTCACAGGTCATGCAGACAATCCTGTTCATTCCTCTTGCTGTGAGCACCCAACAGGCATCCATAACATCAAAATGGCCCTCTTTTGAAGAAACAACTTCCACTCTATCCGCATTAATCTTTAAGTTCTTGACTGCCTGGACCAAATCAAAATTTGTTTCTGATGTTTGATCTCCCACCATACAAACAATTACACCAGTTTTCATCACATCTTCTCCCAATTAAAAGATTTATATCCAGGCCCGCCAATGCACAAAAAAAATCCCCGAACCGAAATTAATCGATCCGGGGATGTCCCTTATTTATCCTCAGAATCCTTGATGCGCTCTCTTGTCCGTAGAAAACACGCAAATATTCAGGCAGGTCTTCTGGCTCTCGGATCATCCATCAGGCTGCGCCTTCCCATCACAATATTATGTGACAGTGACATCTTACAGCCTTTGTCCCCGATTACAGCGGCGGGCCCGCCCCCGATTCACACGGGGTTCCCTATTCCGGCGGGGTGTAAAACCCCCGCCCTACATCGCATTACGTAGGGCGGCATTTCACATGCCGCCATATTCTAAAAAGCACCTGAATATATATGTACCTCTTTAATAAGAATTAATGAAGTATTTTGTCAAGACAATTCTTTAATGGCAAACTCCATTGTTATTTCTCCTTTTTTTCACCGTTGAGCCACTTTCAAAACGTTTCAGTTTGGTCAAGTTCAAGGTGGGTGATAATTTTAACCGCAGGAATACATGGAGTATTTCGAGGATTAAAATTTTCACCCAACGCAGAGATCGGCCGAAATGGAACGTTTTGAAACTGGCTCCGTTATTTCAACATTCCCATGTCATACTCAGCTCCGATTTTCCTGTAATCTTTTTTCATGTCAGCGTACACCGGCTTTCCCACCATGAAAGCATAAATCTCATCTATTTTTTTCTCCAAATCAATATCTGTAAATGCTTTTGGAGCATGGTTCGACTATCAATCGAACTTTCTGCATTACCTTAAGGCACCATTAAATTTGGTTCACTGCTAAAATTGAAGATAAATAATAGAAGTCTCATTCGGCTATACTTTATAAATCTTTTTTGTCCGTAACCCAATTAGAGCTGCTATCCCTGAACCTAATAACCATAATGTACCTGGAATTGGGACAGATGCCGCATATATTATAGTTTCGAAGTCATAGCCTCCGCTGGAGGGAAACAACTCCCACATGGATAATTCTGCCAAATTAGGGACATTGAAATTAACACCGTTTATACCATTAACAAGTACATAGTCTAATGAAATTGGTATAAAATCATCAAACGAAAGTTCAGGATATCCGTTGAAGTCTATATCATTGGTTTCGTCAAAAAACTGACTGTAAAAAGAAAACATAACCGATAATCCGCCTGTTGGATTTATCCCTTCATCGCCATTATTTATAAGCTTATCGTCATAAGAAAAGCTACCAGTTCCAATGTACCCCGTGAAAGGGCCATCCCATACAGTGCCCCAGAATGTTTTTGTTACTGAAGCAGATTGAGCCATCACAGGTATTCCAACCAGTATTAAAACTGCTATTAATATGGATAAATACTTATTCTTCATACCTTCCTCCTTTTTCTTGTACAATTTATAAAATTACTTCTACCAATAATAAACAACTATTACATTTCGCGCCTCCTTATTTTTTGATTTCGCCATCGAGATAGAACGGCCAGTTACCCGACCGCCCTCTCACACATCCCTGCATGCGGTTCTCCCGCACAAGGCTCCTCGGTATTGTTCGATTCGTACAAAAATTGCTATTCCCTACAGTGAGGTTTGCATATGTTTATCAACCTGTCTTATCTGCATATGTTTCCTTTGCGGGCTGCACAATACCGTCATCCCCTTCCCCTTATAATCGGCGTTACCGTCTCAGAGTACTATGAGATTATCTGGCTCCCTTAATGCCCTTCTTTTGGTTGAAACATCCTACCTTTAAGTTCAAGGAGGCCGAAAGGGTCTCCCAAGTTCCTGGTACTTCTCTCACTGCATGCCACGCTCTTGAACCCCGACAGTCCCTCCGGAATCTCACCATTGCTTAGTGCCCAGGGCTAGCCCTGCAAAGAGTCTGCGATTCCTTTGTACTTGCTTCCGGCACGTTAAAACCGTCGCCAACTGCTTTGTTACTCTCACGAGGCTGAATTGCTTAAGGGAGGTACGGCTCCCCTGCGGCCTA
>Ga0180007_10000424_pt1 | contig 72190 bp, 60 predicted proteins | sample MM_PC_MetaG_FD_121122 | JGI IMG/M metagenome (GOLD analysis project Ga0180007, IMG submission 121122) | Groundwater microbial communities from the Aspo Hard Rock Laboratory (HRL) deep subsurface site, Sweden - MM_PC_MetaG | ecosystem: Environmental > Aquatic > Deep subsurface > Groundwater... | reverse complement strand
GACCTGATCACCTGCAGCCTGTAACACATTGCCGCTGCTTTTATGTTGCTGCGAAAAGAGTGGTAAATCGCATAACATCAATAACAACAGAAAATTCAGAAACAAGGTTTTGCGGAAAACCCTGTTTGTCACCAAAGCGCCCATGAATTCCTTGTTTAGTGATTTCATCATTCAATTATTGTTTATTAATGTGTATGAATACATTACCATGAAGCGCTGGTGTTATAACACCCAAAACTAAGCAATTTATCCCACAACCGATGGTGTAGGTTGATTTTTTGATGGAAATTCAAGGATTCAACGCTGCTACCGCGACTCCTGTAGCGTGTTGCTTGTAATTCCCCTTGAATCGTTGAATCGTTGAACCGTTGAATTCTTGAACCGACCGAAGGGAGCTCAGCGTAGCTAATCCCCTGAATCCCATAGGTCCTCGTCTCGGCCCTAGACGAGACGGGATTGAATCCCGCTGGATGAGTCGGGGTTGAATATTCTTAGGTGACCAATATGAATAAACCCATTATGTTATTTGCCATCGACTGGACAGTCTGTTAATCACAACAGTTGCCCGGGGACAGCTTGTCGGGTTATTTCCAGGACAAAAGCCTGATGTTGTCTTCAATGACATCCAAGTCATCGTGGATGCTGAATACCAGTTCGGGCTGAAGGAAATGCAGGTCCTTTTCCAGTTTAAAGCGCTGTTCGCCTCCACCGGTTATGTTGAGCATGATTACGGCATCGTGGCTGAAACCTTCTTCTTCGGCCTGCCTGATCAGTGATGCAGTAGCCACTGCCGCGGCAGGATGCAGGTCGATCCCTTCAAGCTGTTCGAAGAGCTTGCCGGCCATGGCGGCTTCCTCGTTATCGGTTACCAACACCTCACCACCCGTGTCGCGTAGCGCATCATACAATCCGCCCACAATCGGATAGGGTGGCTTCCGATTCGATAGTACTTTTGCACTGATTTGTTCGGCATGCTGTCGGGCCAGGGCATCTTCATAGGGGAGCATCTGCCGCGAACCGGCTTTCCAGGCTTCGTAAATGGGTGTAAATGGTGCATTCTGCGAAACCATCAGTTTCATTTTATGTGAGCCATAACGGCCGTCAGCAATAAACCTCAGGTTGGCTTCCCAGGCTGCTATGGCTCCGGTGCCGCTGCCAATGGCCTGAAAATACAGGTCAGGAATGCGGCCAATATGTGTTGTGGCCGACAGCATTGTTGTGCCCATGCCATCGCGTCGGGCCACATTTTTCGCGCCGCCTTCGGCCACAAAACCATCCATCCTGCACACCTGGTTCGACAGGTGTATGGCATCGAAATAGTCGCTTCCCGACTCGGTCACTACCAGTTTCACACAGTTGTTCAGGGGCTTCTCAAACCACAATGCTGAAATATAATCTTTTGGCACACAAAGCAATAAAGGAATATTGTTGTCGGAACAAACCTTTGCAAACGCCCTGGCGGTATTTCCTGCCGAGGCCACTACCAACACCTTTCCCTGTTTGGGATCGAGCCTGCCACACACTGCATAGGCTTCTGTTTCTTTAAACGAACAGGTGGTCATGCCGGCACCCCTTTCGGGCCAATAGCCGCTGAAGGTGATGTACAGGTTGCTGAGGCCAAGCACATTGGCCAGGCCGATGCTTTTATAGGTTACCGGTGCCGTTGATCCATTCAGCATCCTGCTCACGGGAAGCCAATCGGCATAACGGTAAAGCCCAAACTCCTCACCTTTTACCTGTAGTTGCTTTTCAGCATAAATGGCCCTTACAAGTGACGGCACGTCTTCGCCGGGTGCGTCGAGTACCCAGCCTGAATCGCCGAAAAGGTTACCGGTCGCTACCGACTGCAATTGATAAGTGGTTGGTATAAATGATTCTGACATCAGCTGGTTTTTGGTATGGCAAAATTAAGGAATTGTCCGGATAGTGCAATTTGACGAATTTATTCCATCATCAAAGCTCCCTGCTCAGCTGCAGGTCTGCCATAATCGCTTACATTTGCGACCAAATCAATGCACTATGAAAACGTTCAGCCTCGATGGTCACCCATTTATTCCCCTGAACCAGTTGCTTAAACTTCTTGGTCTGGTTGAAACCGGCGGCGAGGCAAACAATGTGATTGTCAGTGGCATGGTAAAGGTGAATGGAGAAACGGAATTGCAGAAACGCAAAAAACTCCTCGCCGGTGATGTGCTCACTTTCGGCAAGGAAACAGTAAAAATTATTGCTGATGAATAGCCACTTGCTGCCCTTGCTGGCGGTTACTAAAGATTTGTCTACATTTGGTTGTCCAAGTCACAACCACTAAGCATTCCTACTACCCATGCACGATGACCTGCTTATGCTCGATTCAGTCAGGCTGAACTTCAGCCAGGCCAGCCTGCATGTGATGAATATTTCCATTGGTTTTATCATGTTTGGCGTTGCCCTCGGCATCCGCTGGGACAATTTTAAGCAGATATTCCTGAAACCAAAATCAGTGATTGTCGGCATAGTGAGCCAGTTTGCCGTGCTGCCTGCAGTTACCTTTCTTGGGGTGTGGATCTTCAGTGATGTGCTAACGCCTTCGGTTGCTTTCGGTTTGATCCTGGTGGCTTCTTGTCCCGGAGGGAATATTTCGAATTTCGTGTCCAGTGTTGCCAAAGCCAATGTTGAACTCTCGGTAAGCCTTACAGCATTGGGAACCGTATTGGCTGTGGTGTTTACCCCGCTTAATTTTGCCTTCTGGGGTGGCCTTTATGCTGCTACCTCACCCTTGCTCAGACCCATTCAGATCAATCCTTTTGAGATGTTTCAAACAGTGGTTATTTTGCTTGGATTTCCGGTAGCTGCCGGCATTCTATTCTCACAAAAACTTCCGAAGATCACCCGCCTGATTGAAAAGCCCATTCAGAAATTGTCGATCCTGATTTTTGCCCTTTTTGTGGTCATGGCCTTCAGAAACAACTACACCTATTTCATCCGTTACATCAATTGGATTTTATTGATTGTGCTGATTCACAACTCACTGGCCTTTATGTCGGGTTACTGGTTTTCACGCGTTTTCGGGCTTAACCGCAGGGATAGCCGGACCATCTCGATCGAGACCGGCATACAAAATTCAGGACTGGGCCTTGTGTTGCTGTTTAACCCAAAAATATTTCCCCACGAACTCCATATGGGTGGCATGGCCTTCATTGCTGCCTGGTGGGGTATCTGGCACATCATTTCAGGGTTAAGCCTGGCCAGTTTCTGGACAAGAAAACGACCCATTGATCAAACTGTAGATTGCTGAGGCCTGATGTATGCAGAATATTGACAAACCATCCCCGTTTTATAATTTACTTTATACGTTATTAAAGGGCTATTTTCATCTGTTTTACCCCAGGGTAACCATCAGTGGAAGAAACAACATACCTGAAAATCAGGCCATCATTTTTGCCCCAAATCACCAGAACTCACTCATGGATGCCCTTGCAATACTTTTTGCTGCAAACCGTGCGGTGGTTTTCCTTGCCAGGGCCGATATTTTCAGGAAACCGCGCATTGCCCGCATCCTATATTTCCTGCGCATACTGCCGGTGTACAGAACCCGCGACGGGGTGGACACCAAAGAGAGCAATGATGAAATTTTCAAGCGAACGGTTAAGCTCCTGCACTCAGGAACGCCTTTGGCCATGATGCCCGAAGGGGTGCATTCACCCATTAAAAGGCTGCAACCACTCAAGAAAGGCATTTGCCGGATTGCATTTATGGCTGCTACAGCAACGCATTTTGACCGCGAGCTGCTGATTGTTCCTGTCGGGCTCGACTATACAAACCGCGATCATGCTGGCACCCACCTGTTAATTAATTTCGGCAAGCCTATCAGGGTTTCCGATTATTATGCATTGTACCGCGAAAACCAGCAGCAGGCAATTGTTCAGCTTCGCAACGACCTGGCAGAAGCCATGAAAACTGAGATGATTCATGTGGAACAGGAAGCCTATTACCAGACAATCCTTTCAGCAGCGCGCTTTGCCCTTGGGCGCTACCTCCGCGAAGAAAACATCAAACCCGGCAGGTTACACAATTTTCGTGCCTTACAGCATATCCTTAATCACCTCAACCAGGCGATTGAAGTGGATGCTTTGAATCCCGGACACCTTCAGGAAGCTGTTTCAACTTATCAACGCATGCTCGGGCACGAAAAAATGCACGATGAGGTTTTGGCAAAAAAAGCTGTTGCATGGCCCATGCTGATTATAAAAGCCATCATCGCCGTGTTGTTGCTTCCACTGCAGCTATATGGCATGGTGACAAATGCTGTGCCTTACTGGCTTCCGCAGTATTTTTCGGGCAAGGCAAAGGATCCGCAATTCATCAGTTCGATCAATTATGTGTTGAGTTTCGTATTGTTCCCGATCTGGTATCTGGTTGTGTTTGCCGGATTGATGCTCACACCATTGCCAGTTGGAATTATCCCTGGCTTGCTGCTTAGTTTTCCCTTGACGGGACTTTTTTCCTTTTACCAGTATAAGGCGGTAAAACGCTGGCGAAATCAGTTGCGTTTGAAATTGCTGATGATTAAAAAACCAGGCGCCTACAATGCCCTTACTGAGCAGCGAAATCAGATTGTTAAGCTGGTTTTTGAAAGCGGATTGCTAGCTTCAAAAAAATAAACTGACCTGATTTTTCGGGGAGATCTCAGATGCGTTATTCCCAGGCTGGGATTTGCTGTAAGTCTTTGAGCATAAACACAAACACCCGCTTCGCGGGTCTGCCTCCGCGCATAATGGTAATGGTGTCGCTGGCAATGATCTGTGAAAACAGCCCGGCATAGAGCTGATCAGGATGTCTGTATTCGCGGCTTGTGGTCAGGTACCAGTAGCTGTCACCAGTTTTCAGCCCTCCCCTTCTTTCATTTATCCAGGTGTACTCATGCAGCTTTTCGGGCCGTCCTAACCCAAGGGCTTTCATTCCAAGGGGGCGGGCAACATAATAATCGATGTTGGCCAATGGGAACCAGTTATCGGAGACGATGGCGTCAGTTAGCTGCATATTTCCAGCTGTGACCTGCTTGTCTCTCACCTTCTGAAATGATTTATCCAGGTTGCGCCAGCCATACATATCGAGCGTAACATCGTGTTTGCCAAGCCGGTGATAAGGATCGTTGTCAGGAATCGGAATTATCCCAAACTTAATCTGCAGGCTGCCAACAATCAGGATCAAGCCCAAAACAGACAAGGACAACCATACCATTTTGGGTATTTTTGGCCGTTCTGATGCATACTGCAATTGCCTCAAACGCGCCGCAGCCAACAGAATCAGCGTTGTATAGGCCGGACCCGTCCAGTGCGGCAAGGTTGGCCTGAACATCGAAAACAACAAAAATAACAGTATGGTTGGCAATGCGGTAACGAGCAACAAACGCTGTGTTTTCACCGGAAGGAATTGCTTCTGCCGCCTGACGGCAATGATGGCCAGCCAGATCAGGACAAAGTTGACCGGGTTGTTGTAAAAAATCTGCCCTGAGAGTTCAGTGATAAACAGGTCGGGCCTGAACGAAGTGACAAAGGCGCTCACCCTTCCACTCTGATAGGCAAAGCTGATAAAATCGTGTTGCAGGTTCCACCAGATGACCGGAATGCCACACAGGGCCGAAATAAGCAGCGCCCCGTACAATGCCGGCCTGCGCAGCCAGTTCGACTGGCAAAACAAAATAAACAATAATAGACCAACCCACAAAAATACGCTGGAATATTTAGAGATCATCCCTAAGCCAATGGTAAGGCCCAGCAGAAGCATCAGTTTATCCTGTTGGTTTTCGGGCCTGCTCTGTCCGAAAATACGCAGCATCAGGTTCACCGAAAGCAACCAGAACAGGCTCTGTGGGGTATCAGGCAAAATGAAGATTCCGGTAATCACAAAGGCATAAATGGAGGCGTTGTAGAGCAAGGCTGCATAGAGTCCGGTAAGCTCATCCCGCAGAATTTTCCCTGCATCATAAATCACCAAGGTGTTGATACCAAAGATGATGACCGATGAAAACCGGAGGAAAAACTCACTGTCGAATAAAAGGTTCAGGCTAAACAGTTGCATCATCCAGCCAAGCATAGGGGGATGATCGAAATGGCTCCAATCGGGAAACATCGCATAAATCCGGTAATAAACCTCATCGTTTCCCAGCTCAAGCCAGGCGGCAAGAAATCCGCGAACGACCATGCTGATGGCGAGGAGCAGGACTAAGCTCGATTTGATATGATCCTGTACGCGTGCTATGGCCGTGTGGTTTTCATGAATGCTTGTTATACCGGAATCCGGCAAGCAACAAAGTTATAAAAATAAGCAATGAAGATACACGGAGCACAAAAGTTGATAAACCATCAACAGATGCCAGAGATTTATCCTTGTACTCAGGTGTTTCTGAACGTATCACCGGATTCAGGTACATGACAGAACTGTCGTAAAACAGCACTTCAACCCGCACATAGGTGTCCGTTTCATTGATCTGGTAGCTGGCTTCAAACCAATGTTCCACTTCGTGGAGCAGCCTGCCGTGCTGCCCGATGAAGCGGATTTTGTGGGCAGGTTTGCTGAGCATAACGGTATAGCGGTTCCCATTCAGGCTGGCCTTTTTCAGCCAGGGGATTTTCTTTGAGCGTTCAATTTTGTCCTGCCAGGGTTCATCATCCACCCGGTAGAAGTCGAATCCGTAGGCTAGTCCGTTTTTCAGTGAAGCCACAATTTCTTCCCGGTCCGTGTTTGGTGCATTGATCATGGTAAATCTCCGGCCAACCTGGTTGCTGTTCGTCACGTCATGGGCGTCATCGTTCGATAGCAGGTAAACCTTGTGGCCATTGGAGAGGGCCGTGTCCCAAAAATCGATCGAAATCCGCAGGTTATTCAGAACTTCAATCAGTTGATAATTACTGAGGTATTTCACATCTTCAAGCGAATAGCCACCAAGCAGATGCGGATGGGCAAGGGCAACAAGCGCACACTCATCATGCAGCAAATTGAGGATGTGCTGTTTGTGGCTTAATCTTTGAAAAAAGGGATAATCCGTCCAAAGCACTTTCGACGCGCCAATGCATACCTGGTGTGTTTTCCGGAAGCCATATCCATGTTCATAGGTGGGAATGTATTTGGGCTCGTTCGAACGGTGCAAATTAATTCGCTGATAATCAGAGGTAGCCACATAGTCAAACTGCAACAAACGATACATGCTGTCGATCAGCATATTGGAGTTTTTACGTCCATTAGTAAGGCCTAACCAGGCTTTCGACTGCACCTGAAAATTGTATTTGCGCCAGGCGGTAGAGTCCATCAGCTGATAGGGATTAATCAGGTAAGGGCCCGAAAAGGGTGTTGGTTCGGCAAACTGATAAACCGGGGCAAGTGCATAAGGCAAAGCCATTGCGCACACGATGAGTCCGGCAATCAGTCCGGGCAGGCGCAGGGGAACAGAAAAAAACCGCATCGAAAATAGTCCCTGTTTACGCTTATTTTGGTTGTGTTGTTGGCTCATTCGCCAAAATTACAACAGCTTTTATGATAAATCGTTTTAAGCTGTTTAAAAATATTTTTATTTAACTGGTTGATTTTTACCAAATATGTACTATATTTGCTTGTTTCCATTTCTGAGAAAAGCAACCAATTCCTAATTTCTTTCGTACAAATCTCAAATTTGGAATTATTTCTATATCCACTACATACGCAACCCTATGGAAGCCTTTCGCATTTTCATCGTTGAAGACGATGTGTTTTATGGAGAGATGCTCAGGCATCATTTGTCGTTAAACCCCGACAATGAGGTGCATCTCTTCAAAACGGGAGCCGAATGCCTGAAACAGTTTTACAAGGGGCCGTCGCTGGTATCACTCGACTACAGCCTGCCTGATATGTCGGGGCTTGATGTGATGAAAGCCATCAAAAAGGAAAACAGCGAAGTGCCCGTCGTCATCGTTTCCGGTCAGGAGGATATTTCCACAGCAGTCAGGCTGTTGCGTGAAGGCGCCTATGACTACTTTGTAAAAGACGAGGACGTGAAGGACAGGTTGTGGAACATCATTAAAAAGATCCGTGAAAATCTGCAGCTGAAGAATGAAATCAGCTACCTGAAAGAAGAAATCGGCCGCAAATACGAATTCCGCAAGGTCATCAAAGGCAACAGTCCTTCGATCAAGCAGATTTTCAGCCTGATCGAAAAAGCCACCAAAACCAACATTTCGGTTTCCATCACCGGTGAAACGGGTACAGGAAAGGAACTTGTGGCGAAGGCCATTCACTACAACTCCCCAAGGGCAAAAAAACCCTTTGTCGCGGTCAATGTATCGGCCATCCCGCGCGAACTGATCGAAAGTGAAATGTTCGGACACGAAAAAGGTTCGTTTACCGGTGCCATCACGCGCAAAATCGGAAAATTCGAATTGGCTCAGGGTGGAACCATTTTCCTGGATGAGGTGGGCGAAATGGACCAGAATATGCAGTCGAAACTCCTGCGGGTGTTGCAGGAAAGGGAACTGTCGCGGGTTGGCGGAAACGACCTGATCAAAATTGATGTCAGGCTGATTGTGGCCACCAACAGAATCCTTGCCGAAGAGGTTCAAAAAGGACATTTCCGCGAAGACCTGTATTACCGCCTGCTTGGACTCCCGATCGAGCTCCCGCCGCTGCGCTACAGGGGCAACGACATCCTGTTGCTGGCCAAGCACTTTGTGGATGAGTTTTGTGTCGAAAACAAACTCGACAAGCTGAGCATTACCGAATCGGCCCAGCAGAAACTCATGCAATATGCCTTTCCGGGAAACGTCCGCGAACTGAGGGCTGTGATGGAATTAGCCGTTGTGCTGACCGACACCGACCAGATTGACGAAAGCCATATCTCATTCAATTCGACAGATTCGTCGAGCAATTTCCTGCTCGAGGAAAACACCCTCGAGGAATACAACCGCAAAATCATTCGCTATTACCTGCAGAAATACAACAACAACGTGCTGCATGTGGCCAAGAAACTGGATATTGGCAAGTCGACCATTTACCGGATGATCAAAGAAAACCTGATCTAATGCACGCTCCATGACACCTGGTTCTGACAAAATATACAGGCTGAATAAACTGATCGAATTCATCGGCGACGACACAGCATCAGTGACCAATATGGTTGGTGTTTTCCTCCACAGCACCCCCGATCTGGTCGATCAGATCAGGCAGGGCTTTGCCGACAATGACCTGGTTAAGGTGGGCAAGGCCGCGCATATGCTGAAACCCACGCTCGACATCTTTGGCATTGATTCGATGTATGACACCATCCGGGCAATTGAACTTAATGCCAAAAACATGGAACACCTCGACCAGCTGGGCGATCAGATTAACGCTTTGTCAAACGAGCTCGACCGGGTGTATGCCCAGATAAAAACCGATTTTCCAACCGCCTGATCAAGACACTCCGGCTTTTACTACCTCCTCCCTCAGGCATTGTTGCTGCTTTCGGCTTTTTGCCGATTATTTGACAACATCCATTTTGTTCGGGCGCTTTTTAGTATCTTTGCAATCTTATTTAAATTTAATCTAAATAAGTCATTTAGCATGGATAACAATCCCAATACGACGATATTAAACGAGGTCACCAAAGGCGAATATAAGTTCGGTTTTTATACCGACATTGAAATGGATACCGCTCCTACCGGGCTGAGTGAAGATACGATCCGGTTTATTTCGGCAAAGAAAGAAGAACCCGAATGGATGCTTGATTTCAGGCTGAAAGCCTTTCGCCACTGGCTTACCTTGAAAGAGCCCGAATGGGCCCATATTCATTACCCGAAGATCGATTATCAGTCGATCATCTATTATGCGGCGCCAAAAAAGAAAGAAACACTTAACAGCCTTGATGAAGTTGATCCCGAGCTCCTCGACACCTTTAACAAGCTGGGCATTTCGCTCGATGAGCAAAAACGCCTTTCAGGTGTGGCTGTTGATGCCGTAATCGACAGTGTTTCGGTTAAAACCACCTTTCAGGACACGCTGAGCAAACACGGTGTCATTTTCTGTTCATTCAGCGAGGCCGTGCGCAACCATCCTGAGCTGGTAAAAAAATACATGGGCAGCGTGGTTGCATACACCGACAACTATTTTGCAGCCCTCAATTCAGCGGTTTTCAGTGATGGTTCATTTTGCTTCATTCCGAAAGGCGTGCGCTGCCCGCTGGAGCTCTCCACCTATTTCCGCATCAATGCGGCCAACACAGGTCAGTTCGAACGCACCCTGATTGTTGCTGAAGATGACAGCTATGTGAGTTATATGGAAGGATGCACAGCGCCCATGCGCGATGAAAACCAGCTGCATGCAGCCATCGTCGAAATTGTTGCCCTCGACCGCGCCGAAGTCAAATACAGCACGGTGCAAAACTGGTACCCCGGCGACAAGCAGGGAAAAGGCGGTGTTTATAATTTTGTCACCAAACGCGGCTTGTGCAAGGGCGTTAATGCAAAGATTTCGTGGACCCAGGTTGAAACTGGATCTGCCATCACCTGGAAATACCCCAGCTGTGTGCTTATGGGCGATCATTCGGTGGGTGAGTTTTATTCCGTTGCCGTGACCAACCATTTTCAACAGGCCGATACCGGCACTAAAATGATTCACATTGGCAAAAACACCCGCAGCACCATCATTTCGAAAGGCATCTCTGCCGGACACAGCAACAACAGTTACCGTGGCCTGGTGAAAATCCTTCCTGGCGCTGCCAATGCCCGTAATTTCTCGCAGTGCGACTCGCTGCTGCTCGGCGATCAGTGCGGCGCCCATACCTTCCCGTTTATCGAAGCCAGCAACGAAACAGCCATCATTGAACACGAAGCCACCACTTCGAAAATTTCGGAAGACCAGCTGTTTTATTGCAACCAGCGAGGCATGAATACTGAAAAAGCCATTGGCTTGATTGTGAACGGTTATGCCAAGGAGGTGCTCAACAAACTGCCCATGGAATTTGCGGTTGAAGCGCAAAAACTGCTGTCGATCACCCTTGAAGGAAGTGTTGGCTAAACAGCAATAAACAAAGAAACACAAATACGAATACCATACTATTTCATCATGTTACTGAATATTAAGAATTTACATGTTGCCATCAATGGCAAGGAAATCATCAGGGGACTCAACCTTGGCGTGAACAAAGGCGAAATTCATGCGATCATGGGCCCGAATGGCACAGGTAAAAGCACCCTTGCTGCTGCCATCACCGGCCGCGAAGGCTACGAAGTTACCGCGGGTGAAATCTGGTACAAGGACCGCAATATCGTAGGCATGTCGGCTGAAGAAAGGGCCAACGAAGGCATCTTCCTGAGCTTTCAGTATCCCGTAGAAATCCCGGGTGTCAGCATGACCAATTTCATGCGCACTGCCATCAATGCGCAGCGCGAGCACCGGGGCCTTGCTTCCATACCTGCCGGAGAGTTTTTGAAAATGATGGAAGAAAAGAAAAAACTTGTCGAAATACACGACAAACTCACCAACAGATCGGTGAACGAAGGCTTTTCAGGCGGAGAGAAAAAGAAAAATGAGATTTTCCAGATGGCCATGCTTGAGCCTACCCTGGCCATACTCGACGAAACCGATTCGGGACTGGATATCGATGCACTGAAGGTAGTGGCAAAGGGTGTGAATCAGCTGAAAACAGACGACAACGCCTTTATCGTGATCACCCATTACCAGCGCCTGCTCGACCTCATCGTCCCCGATTTTGTACACGTGCTTTTCGATGGCAGGATCATCAAATCGGGAGGCAAGAACCTCGCCTTGGAACTCGAGGAAAAAGGTTACGAGTGGATCAAACAGGAACACCTTGTTTAGTGGTTTTTTTAATTGATGCTGAAATGAAGAATACACAGATGCAGCAGGGCCTGCCACTGGACGAAATGCTCCTCGGCACTTTCGAACGGAGCAAGGGACTGATCGCTGCCAACGATACACCAAAGGTTAGCCGGTTGCGCGATGCAGCCATGGACATTTTCAGGGAGTGTCGCTTTCCGGACAGCGCGCACGAAAAGTGGCGCAACACCCCCATCGAATCGCTTACAGAAGAAGATTTTGTGCAACAGCTGTCACCTTCGCAGGCCGATAAAAACCTGGAAGAAATGTTTCGCTGTGAGGTACATAATTTCGACACTGAAATTGTTTCGATGCTTAACGGCTGGTATTATGACAAAAAAAGCGATTTGCGCACCCTCCCCGATGGCGTTGTGGTGGGCAGTATTGGCGCTGCCATGAAGGCCTATCCCGAGCTGTTCGAAATGTATTATGGTGAAATTGCTCCTTACGCACTCAATGGGTTCACAGCCATCAACACAGCCATGGCACAGGATGGCGTCTTCATCTGGGTTCCCGATGGCATAAAAGCCAGCAAAACCATACAGATCATCAAAATGATCGACCTCGAAGAAAACCTCTTCGTGCAAAACAGAAACCTCATCATCCTTGGCCGGAACAGCGAGCTGAGCCTGATGCATTGCGATGATTCCATCAACCAGCACTGCAGCCTGGTGAATACGGTAAGTGAATTTGTTGTGGGCGAAAATGCCCAGCTGAAGCTGTACAAACTGCAAAACCTGAACGATCAGTCGGGATTGGTGAACTCCACCTTTATCAGGCAGGAGGCCAACAGCAATGTTAAAACCAATACCCTGACCTTTAACTGCGGCCTGATCCGCAATTGTGTTCAGGTGATGCTGAACGGACCCGGCGCCCATGCCGATGTGCTGGGACTTTACCTGATGGATAAGCAGCAACATGTGGATAATCAAATCCGTATCGACCACAATGCGCCAAATTGCACCAGCAACGAACTGTTTAAAGGCATCCTCGACGACCAGGCTTCGGCTGTGTTTAACGGCTATATTCATGTGGCCCGCAATGCACAGAAAACGAATGCTTATCAAAACAACAACAACATTCTGCTGAAACCCACAGCCAGAATCAACACCAAGCCTTTCCTCGAAATTTACGCCGACGACGTGAAATGCAGCCATGGCGCCACCGTAGGCCAGCTCGACCAGGAAGCCATGTTCTACATCCGCTCACGGGGCATCAGCGAAGCCAATGCCCGGCTGCTGCTGATGTATGCCTTTGCTTCCGACATTATCTCAAACATCAGCATTGAAGCCCTGCGTCAACGCATTGATGATATGGTGAAAAAACGCCTCAGGGGCGAGTTGTCGGTGTGTGAAAAATGTGTGTTGCACTGCGGCTCACCCGAAAAAGAATACCATTTCGATATTGATTACAGCAAATTGTAGCCCATGGAAACTTTGCCGGCTTTCAGGGCCGAAACAATCAGGAACGATTTTCCGGCCTTGCATCAAAAGGTCTACAACAAGCCCCTGGTGTATCTCGACAATGCCGCCACAACGCAGAAGCCATCCGTTGTCATCCAACGCCTGAGCGATTATTACGCCAACGAAAACTGCAATATTCACCGTGGCGTGCATTACCTTAGTCAGCAGGCCACCGCAGCCTTTGAACAGGCACGCGCCGTAACGGCCAGGTTTATTGGCGCACAAAAAGCGCATGAAGTTATTTTTACCAAAGGCACCACCGAATCCATTAACCTGATGGCAGATTCGCTGGGCAGGCTGTTGATGAAAAATGGTGGAAGTGTGCTGATTACGGGCATGGAACACCATGCAAACCTCATACCGTGGCAACAACTTTGTTTGCAACATCAGGGGAAATTGCTCGTTACCCGCCTGAACGAAAAAGGAGAAATTGACCTTGATCACTTCGCTGAGCTGCTCAAGCAAGGACCTGTGATTGCTGCTTTTGCACACATTTCAAATGCCCTTGGCACCATCAGTCCGGTAGCTGAAATGATCCGCCTGGCACACGATGCCGGCGTCCCTGTGCTGATCGATGGAGCACAGTCGATCGCCCATTGTCCGGTCGATGTGACAGAACTTGATTGTGACTTTTTTGTCTTTTCCGGGCATAAGGTTTACGCACCGATGGGTGTGGGTGTGCTTTATGGCAAGGAAGAATGGCTACTGAAAATGCCCCCTTACCAGTTTGGAGGCGAAATGGTTGATCAGGTGAGTTTCGAAAAAACAAGCTTCAACGATCTGCCCTTCAAATTCGAAGCCGGAACGCCCAATGTCGGCGCCGTGCTTGGCCTCGAAACAGCCTTGAATTACCTCAACCGAATTGGTGTTGCAGCTGTTGGCGCTTATGAACACAGCCTGATCGAACATGCCCTGGCAAAGCTATCGGCTATCGACGGCCTCCGTGTTGTCGGACAAGCGGCGCAACGGGCAAGCGTGATATCATTCCTCATCGGCGATTCACATCCCTATGATGGCGGTACCCTGCTCGATAAAATGGGCTTCGCCGTGAGAACCGGACATCATTGTGCACAACCCGTCATGGACATCTTTGGCGTTCCGGGAACCATCAGGGCCTCTATTGCCATGTACAACACCTTCGACGAAGTGGATCGCCTCTGCGAAGCTGTGCAACGCTGCGCAACCATGCTTACATGAAACGCATCCGGTTGTGTTTCTGCATTATAGACATTGACCAAACAGGAAAAACCAGCCCATAGCAATGACATTTTGCCATTATTCCGTCGGACATCCATAAAAAGATTCGCATTTTTGCAAAAAAGTACGCCCATGACCATTGAACAGACAGAGCAGCAAATCATTGAAGAATTTTCCATTTTCGAGGACTGGCTCGACAAATACAACTACCTCATCGAGTGTGGAAAAGATGTACCGTTGATTGATGCCAGGTACAAAACAAACAACTACCTCATTTCGGGATGTCAGTCGCGGGTATGGCTGCATGCCGACTTCATCGACGGCAAGGTTTACTTTACTGCCGACAGCGATGCCGTGATCACCAAAGGCATCATCTACCTGTTGATCCGGGTGCTTTCGGGTCGCCGTCCCGATGAGATTATCGGTGCTTCCCTCGCTTTTCTCGAAGTGATCGGGCTGAAGGAACATCTGTCGCCTACCCGATCGAACGGACTGCTTTCGATGGTGAAACAAATGAAATTGTACGCACAGGTTTTTAAATTGAAAATGAGTAATTAATGAACCGGAAACCTGCCATGTTTCCGAATATCAACACCATAACCACATGACCACTGCCGAAAGAAAAGGACTTGAACTCGATATCATCACCGTGTTACGGAATATATACGACCCGGAAATCCCGGTCGATATTTATGAGCTGGGGTTGGTGTATGAAATCAGCATCAGCGATGCTGCTGATGTGAAAATTGTGATGACCCTCACCTCACCAAACTGCCCTGTGGCCGAAAGCCTGCCCAACGACGTGAAACAGCAGGTTTCAGCAATTCCAGGAGTCAACAGTGCTGAGATCGGGCTGACCTTTGAACCACCCTGGGATCAAAGCATGCTTTCGGACGAAGCCAAGCTGGAACTTGGATTTTTATAACATACTGATTCATGGAAAGAACGGGCCAAACAATTCACTTGCCGGACCGTACTAATCGTAAGCTCTTATACCGGAATTGTCAGGCAATGACAATCTTTGGTTAAATCCACATAACGCATTTCCAATGCGTTATTGAATAAATCAGATAGTTCGGCTTTTCAAACCTCCATCTGATTATTTTGGGTTAATTTGGGTAAATTTGCAAAAAATCCGAAACGGCATGACCCCACACCCGGGCACCATACTCGCAGGCATCAACAATCCCGCCGACCTCAGGCTGCTCAGCACAAAGCAGTTGTTGCAGCTTGCTGATGAGTTGCGCGCGTTTATCCTTGATGTGGTTTCGGCCAATCCGGGTCACCTGGGCGCTTCATTGGGTGTTGTTGAGTTGACCATTGCGCTGCACCATGTGTTTAACACCCCCGTGGACAAGCTCATCTGGGATGTCGGACACCAGGCTTACGGCCACAAGATCCTCACCGGCCGCCGCGACAATTTTCACTCCTTACGCAGGAAAGGAGGCATCAGCGGATTTCCGGTGATGACAGAGAGCGCCTATGATGCCTTCGGAACCGGTCACGCCTCCACCGCCATCTCGGCTGCCCTCGGCATGGCTGTGGCCGATATGGTCAAGGGCAATAACCAGCGGCAATACATTGCTGTTGTCGGCGACGGAGCACTCACCGGGGGTATGGCCTTCGAAGGACTGAACCATGCCGGATCAGAAAATGCCAACCTGCTGGTCATCCTCAACGACAACGGCATTGCCATCGACAAGAGTGCAGGGGCGCTGAAAGATTATCTGCTCAGGCAGGCAAAGGTTCCATCGGGAAATCCGCTGTTTGCATCGTTCAACTTTCAGTGTACCGGCCCCATCGACGGGCACGATTTGCCAAAACTTATCGAAACGCTCAACCGCCTGAAAGGCATCACCGGCCCAAGGTTGTTGCATGTGCTTACCACCAAAGGAAAAGGCTTTGCTGAAGCCGAAAATAACCAGGTGTTGTACCATGCGCCCGGCACCTTCGACAGGCAGACCGGTGAGCGGCCAAGCCAGACAGCATCTCCGTCCACCCCGCCGCTGTATCAGGATGTTTTTGGCGAAACCATAGTCGATCTGGCTACCGAAAATCCACACATCGTGGCCATCACCCCGGCTATGCCAACAGGCTCATCACTCATGGCAATGATGGAAAAGTTTCCCGAACGGGTTTTCGATGTTGGCATTGCCGAACAGCATGCAGTCACCTTCGCTGCCGGATTGGCTGTTGAAGGATTGCTGCCTTACTGCACCATCTATTCCTCTTTCCTGCAAAGGGCCTACGATCAGGTGATTCATGATGTGGCGCTGCAACAGCTCCCGGTGGTTTTGTGTATCGACCGCGGCGGACTTGTCGGGGAAGACGGCGCAACCCATCACGGCGTTTTCGACCTGGCCTTTCTGCAATCTGTTCCCGGAATGACGGTTGCTGCACCAATGAATGAAACCGAACTGCGCAATTTGCTGTATTCGGCACAGTTTACCCAAGGTCCTTTTGCCATCCGTTATCCCAGGGGGAAAGCAACCATACCGGCCTTCAGCAAAGCCCGATTCGAACGCATCGAAACAGGTCGTGGATGCTGCCTTCACCAAGGGGAAAAAGTAGCCGTCATCAGCATCGGACACCCCGGAAATTTCGTTACCGAAGCCATCAGCAGCCTTGAAAAAGAAGGCATTAGCCCGGCGCATTATGACCTGCGTTTTTTAAAACCACTTGATTCGCATTTGCTCAATGAGGTTTTTGGCCGCTTTGAACACATCATCACTGTTGAGGACGGCGTGTTGCAGGGTGGCATGGGCAGCACCCTGATGGCCTTTGCACAGGACAATGGTTTTCAGGTCAGGATCACACGCTTGGGCATTCCCGACAGCTTTATTACTCACGGCACCCCCCAGGAACTGTATGCCTTATGCGGATTTGATGCTGCCGGTATTGCCGCTGCCATCAGATTGGCCTGGTAAACGCAAGAGAAGCAATTAATCAATAAACCCGGGTGTTTTATTTCTTCCAGAATGCAGGCGTAAACAACAGCAATACCGCGTAAATCTCGAGGCGTCCGATCAGCATGATGGCGCTCAGGATGAGCTTTCCTGCATCAGGAATATGGGCAAAATTACTCACCGGACCTGTGGTTCCCAATCCCGGGCCTACCGACGACATGGCCGATACCACCGAGCCGGCAGAAGTCTCCAGGTCGACGCCTGTGAAAAACAAGCTGATGGTTCCGGCGATGAATACCAGCACAAACACCACCACAAACACCATCAGGGTGTTGTTTGAGTTATCGTCAATGGATTTTCCATTATACCTGACAAGCAGCACTGCATTGGGGTTGACGGCTTTTTTAAAAATCATCGAGAGGTTTCTGAACATGATCAGGATACGCGACATCTTGATGCCACCACTTGTTGATCCTGAACACCCACCGGCAAACATCAGCAAAAACAGGATTAACCATCCGGTCATAGGCCAGGCCAGATAATCGGCTGTGGCAAAGCCGGTGCAGCTGATCACCGAGGCTACCTGAAAAAAGGCCTCCCTGAAGGAAAGTTCGGCTCCCTTGTCCATGTTCATATACACAATGAGAAATACCACGAAGGTGCTGATGACAACAACCTTGATGAAAAACTTCACCTCGTCGAGCTGAAAGGCCGATTTTGTTTTTCCGATAAACAGGTAATAGTAATAGGCATAGTTGATGCCGGAAAGCACCATAAATACCGCCATAACATACTGTATATAGGGAGAATAACCAGCGATGCTGTCGTTTTTTGGCGAAAAGCCGCCCGTAGCGATGGTACCGAAGGAATGACAAAGCGACTCGAACAGGTTCATGCCTCCGGCAAGTAAAAGGAGGGTGAGCGAGGCCGACAGCACAAAATAGATCAGGATTACCCGTTTGCCAATGGACCTGAACCGTGGGACGATTTTTTCGTGCAGCGACGATTCGAAGGTAAACAGGCTGAACCCCTTGGTGTTCATCGAAGGCAACACCACCACCACCAGCACAATGATTCCCACACCACCAAGCCAGTGGGTCATGCTGCGCCAGAAAAGGATTGACTTCGGAAGGGCTTCAATATCGGTGAGTATAGAAGAGCCGGCGGTTGTAAATCCCGAGGTGGTTTCGAAGATATTGTCGATGAAAGAAGGTATGGTATTGCTCAGCACAAAAGGAATGGTACCTATCAGGATAAAAATCACCCAGGTGATCACCACCAGAAAATATCCCTCATGCCTGTTGATCGAGTCGTTGTGTTTTTTGTCGGAAAGCAGGTACAACATCACCCCTCCTGCCACCGTCATCAGCGAGGAGAGGTAAAACGGAACGGCCGTTTCATGGTAATACCAGGCAAAAGGCACGCAAAGCAGAAACGACAAGCCCTCAATCACCAAAACGAGTGAAAGCACATAGAAGTACTTTTTAAGGCTTTGCCAGGTCATGACAGCAGTTTTCCTTTCGCAAATCCAGGCTGATTGTTGGATTGAACCTGGTGTATCATGGCAGAAAATTAGTCTTATCCGGTGTAACAACAGTAGAATCAGGGCCGCAGGCAGGCCTTTGCTGAAGCTGCACCGTGGTGGCAGCGGTAAGTGTTAACAATGGTTGTCCCGAATCCTTCAGGGCAAAGATCATCAATTCACAATTGATATATCGCATCTTAGCCTTTAACTTTAACCCATCACAAGCATGAGGTGTCTGCCGGATACGGGACTGCCAGAGGTCAGGTTTCCTAAGCAAGCACCAATTAACAATGCAAAAGTAAATAAAGCCTGATGTAATTGTTCCTGTCGGTGAAGTTTTAATGAAATTCAGCTTGTATAAACGAGCAAAAACACAAATCGATTACTTTTAACTATTCTTCCGAAAAGGGTGGAATCGCTGCACCAACTGATCAATTTTGGATTCCTCCGATTCGTTATCTTTAAACCAAAGAACCTGAACTATGGATGAACAAAGGAAAATCTACCGTGTTTTTCAGCTCATTGCACGTTTGCGCTCACCATTTGGCTGCACCAAGGAAAGTGTTGCCAACGATTTTGAGGTAAGCACAAGAACCATTGAACGTAACCTGAACCTGTTGCGTGACCTTGGTTTCATCATCGAAAAAAACGGCGACAGGTTCAAGATTCTACAGTATGGAAAAGACTTTTTGCGGCATGAGGAACTGATTGTATTTACCCTTGAGGAAGCCTGTGCCATCCGCGATGCCATGGACCTAGGCAGCATCGCCGGTCCCTTGCGTAAAAGCCTGCTCGATAAACTGTATGCCCTTACCGAACTTGATGAACTCTCAGAAACTTTACGGAAGAATTCGGTCTCGATGAGCATTGCTCAGATCAGGCTAGCCATTAAAAACAAGGAACGTATCATCCTGAAAAATTACCATTCGGTCAACAGCAACAGCGTCAGCAACAGGCTGGTTGAACCCATCAGGTTTTATAATTATTTCCGCTACCTGCTTGCTTTTGAAGTGGAATCTGCCAGCGTGCGACAGTTTAAAACTGAACGCATTGGCGAGGTGCAGCAAACTTCCAAATCATGGAAATGTGAAAACCTTCACGGAAATCAGCGCATCGATATGTTTGGCCTTAGCGGAAACAAACCCGTTGCCGTTGTGCTGAAGTTGACCAACAGGGCCAGGCATTTGCTGGAAGAAGAATTTCAGGACACCACCCTGCTTATCAGTCAGGTCGATGATTATTATGTGTATAAAGGCCAGGTGTACTCCTTTGAGGGAATTGGGCGGTTTATTATGGGACTGGCCGACGATGTGCAAGTGATTGAGCCCATTGCTTTGCAACAATTTGTTGTGCGCAAGATGAACGCTGCCCTAAAGACTTGGAAACAAGCGAACTAATCAGGCGCTGTTGCTGCCTGTCATGCGTTGTTGAAAATTAGGCTTCAAGTGGTTCGATGTGAACATTTTTTTGGCGTTTTTTAAGCCATATGTAATACCAATTCAAAATATTACTATATTCATGCCCTAAAATCATCTCTGCCTGCCGGTAATGTACTGGTAAACCAAAACCGCCATTTTGTTTTTCAATGCGACAGGATTTGTCGTTCGCTGGTGTTATTTTTGAAAGTCAAAAAAAAATTGCTTCAATCACAAGCCTATGCGATTCAGGTTAACCTTATCCACATCATCTGTCAGGGGCATCACCATACCACTCAACTATCAGTATCCGCTTTCGGCCTGGATATACAAAACGATTCACAGCGGTGATCACGCTTTTGCCGGATTTTTACACGAAAAAGGCTTCGAAACCGGTGGCAAATCGTTTAAGCTATTTACCTTTTCCATGCTGGACATACCCCATGGGAAATTCACTATTCAGGGCGACCGCCTGCACATCACTGCCAGCGAGATAAGCCTTGATATCAGCTTTCTGGTCCCACAGGCGATGCAACATTTCATCAGTGGCTTGTTTAACAACCAGCGGTTCCGTCTGGGTGACCACAACAGCCAGGCCGATTTTCTTGTCAGCCATGTTGAAATGCTTGCCCCTCCCTCTTTTACGGAGAAAATGAAATTCAAAACCCTCTCGCCCCTGCTGGTCAGTCATCATATTGAGGGAGTGCGTACAGCAGCCTACCTCAGGCCCGGCCATGATGAGTACGAACGGCTGTTTTTTGATAACCTGACAGCGAAATTTGCTGCTGCATTGCAGGCCGGCTTGCATGTCAACAAATTGGATGCGGATGTCGCACCTGAAACAATGCAGCTTAAACTCACTACTGATCCGAAAACCAAAGGCATACTCATTAAAGCCGACACCCCTCAACAAACAAAAATCATCGGTTACCTATTCGAGTTTGAGATCACTGCACCACCACTGCTGATATATACTGGATATTATGCCGGATTTGGCGAAAAAAACAGCCTGGGACTGGGATGCTGCGCGCCACTTTCACCACAACACCATACCTCAACATGATAAAACCACTGTCGGGCGGATTTTTTGATGATGAAGCTAAGCCCATCCAACCCTGTATGGTGGACAGGCCAGGCTTGTGTCTGCTGTGTGATTATGATGAAACTGAAGATGCCGAAGAAAACCTGCTTTGCATGATGAACCGCTGGGACCAGCGCAATGACGAGGTGTTCGTGTGTGGGAAATTTGAGAAAAAGAAATAGGATATGAAACAAAACTACAAAACGATTGACTACGAATGGCTGACCAAGCCAACGGGTGATCCGTTTGCTGATGCAGGCGGTTTTGCCATTGAATATCTTTCGGAGAAATTCCCTGAAAAGGATATTCTGCAACTGATTGACTACATTACCAAAATCTACGTAGAGAAGTGGGGTGGCCAACTTAGTGCCTACTTCTTAAACTCAACAATTACTCAACCTGCTTTTAGCGGAAGACAAGAAATTATTACAATAAATTATTTCAAAGTTTTAGTAAATGATGAACCCGATAATTTAGGCTCTGGTGTTTTGCAGTTTTTAAGCAAAACAAACAGTTGGGAGATCATAACCAAATTGGGAGAAAAACATTTTTGCAGATTGACTGGCAAAGAAACTAAGGTTTATAGCTCGGGACGTGATAATTATATCTTATCTGGATCTGGAACTTTCATCAATTTCCACCATACATTTGATTCTGGCATTCTTGTTTCAAAGGAAATTATTATAAGAATGTTTTTTGTGCCCTTTGGAACAATATTTCTCAACAATAAAGTAGCCTTAATCAATAGTCACAACATTGACATTTCCAGGTTCTTTGTTGAAGAGAATTGCAAAATGAATTTGACTGATATCGGTAAAGGTATTGGAAGAAGGCCTCTCCTTTCAGAATTCAAAAACCCGACTAACCTTTTATTTGAATATCTCAAACACTTTGTAACAGAACTAAAAAACAAGACTGAGACCAAGGATATCGCATTAACGCTTTATTACTTTTCAAATTTAGGAAATAGTCCAGACATTGAACTATTTAGCTTGCCATCAAAAGTATTTAAGTTTTATTGGACTTGTTTCAATGTTAAATATAGGGATCATTGGTCACAGTTTATTAATGCTCATTACAAGAAATATCAAAATTACAAAAGTCTCTATTTGGAAAATTCGTCAAGATATAAGGAAAAAGCAAAAGAAGTATATACCTTACAGAAAGAGACATATAATTATTTGTATCAGAATAAAATTGGGGGATTCAATTTATGTTCACTAAATTCTGTTGACTCATCGTATGCGAATTCAGAGAAAGTAATTCTTGATTCATTTGAGGTCGAACGATGGAAGAAAACTAGCGATTTCAAAAAGCTTTCTGAAAGCGAAGAGTATAAGAGTTCTCTTGGGAAACAAATAAATCTCAAAAAAATTCATGATTTAGAAATTGAATATAGCCTGTCACATGTGAACAGAAGTTGGTCAAATATCATTTTTGAGAGACTTACTAACGACAAGCCGCTTGTTCCATATTTTTTGCGTTGGTCACGCAAGCATTCATTCAATTTTGAAATAGTATCCATCTATCAACAAAACATTATAGGTATGAAAAAAGAAACCATTATTAAAATCAAAGAATTGGCCGCTTTTCTTGTAAGGGAAGAAGATGCTGACAAAATCAAAAAACGTATTAAAGCACTCGATGGTGCGAAAAATGCGTCGGCATTGCGCCGCTTTATTTTGAAAGACGTAGTGGCCGCAAACTATGTGGCTATGAACGAAAATCCAATTGTTACAGTCGATGACTATGTGAACTACCTGTTCCCCGATGGCTCTTATTGGGCCGAAATCAGGGATATTCTTCTTATCGCAATCTATCAAGAACTGCATGAACGGAATTTAATCTCCGAAGAATTAAAAATTGAATTAGAATCAGAAGTTGGGGAAGAAGTAATTAACGATTAAACCAAATAAAAAATGAAAAACATTAAAACACAGGGATTCGTCTTGATTGACGTAGATGTTGTGGCATTAAACAATGCCGGAAAAAACACCCAAAGCAACTATGACAACGCAGTTGCAACTAAATCCATCCGAAAGAACGGACGTAGTTATGTATATGTATCTGGCCAAGCTTGGCGTTATTGGTGGCGCGAAAGCTTACAAAAATATTTTGGATGGGAAATGTCACCAATTACTAGGGAGAGCAAGATAGCCTTTACAGTTGCAAATCCAATACAATTTCCAGATGATGATATTTTTGGCTATATGAAAGCTCCAAAAGGGTCAAAAGAAACTGTAACTAGAGTTTCTCCGCTTAAAAATTCAGCTATTATCTCGGCTACAAGTACTACTCCTGTTGAAAATGTTTCGAGTATGGCTCGTCATGAGGGAGACCCTGTGCTTTTTGGAAAGCAAGAGTATTCTGCGATCATGAAAGGCATGTTCAGTTTAGACCTTTCGATGGTTGGTACATTCTCCGATTATGATAGAACAGGATTCAAAAATCTTTCAAAAGCTCTCTTAGATGAAGCAGAAAAATCAGGATCTGAAAAGATTGATGATCCATTTGTTGTTGATGGAAAAGGAAAACCCAAAAAGCTTATTCGTTTAGCAAAAAGTATTCGCCAAGAAAGAGCTAACGACACCATTCAAGCTCTTAAAACCATTGCAGGCGGTGCCATGCAAACAAACAATATGGGCGATGTAACTCCAAAATTTATAATTCTGGCAACCACAACAACCGGCAACCACCCATTTAGCCACGTTGTGGGAAGCAAAGGGCAACGCGACGAAGAGGTGGTTTTCAACTTCGAAGGATTGGTTGAAGTGTTAAAAGATTACAAGGACACTTTCGTTGGAACTGTTTTTATTGGTCGCCGAAGCGGTTTTATGGCTGAAATCGCAAATGAACTGAAATCGTTGGAAGCCTTGGATGACATTCCTGCGGTAAAAGTTCTTCCAGTAAACGAAGCTATCGATCAATATTGCGAACAAATGAAATCACAGATAGAATAATGAGAGCACTCCGTATCAAAATAAACTCGTGGACATCGAGCTTTAGGTATCCCAACTTGATTTCTGGGTTCCAGCCTACGCTTGAAGTTCCGCCAGTGAGTACGGTAATGGGCTTAATCAATGCTGCTTCGGGAAAATATCTGGAGAACCGACAAATTGAGTTGGGCTACTATTTCGATTTTAAAATAAAAACCGTTGATTTGGAAACAATTTATCAGGTCAAAGCAAATGACAAGAATTTTCCAGACAATACTGTAAAATCGAATGTAATCCAGCGCGAGTTTCTTTACGATTGCCAACTATTCCTGTTCCTTATTGATGAGAAATTGGTTTCGTGTTTTCGACAACCTGTCTACCAACTCCTTTTGGGACGAAGTGGAGATTTAGCTGGAATCGAAAACATCAAGGAAGTAGAATTGCTAGAAGTAAGCAATGCCCGAATCGCTGGGCAGGTTGTTCCTTTTAATGGGAATTATTTGCCAGGACAAATTCAGGCTTTGCCCAAATATTTCAGCAACACCATTCCCCGCAAAAATATGGGAACCGAACCGTACTCCGTGATCTCTTACAACAATCCGGTTGATTCGCAACTTACCGGATTCAGGTCTGAATTGGAAGAATTCGATAGTGATATTTATTTTCACAAATTTGAAGTATGACAACATTAGTTCAGGAGGTTCTGGCCAAATCGGAACCTCCTGTTTCACTGAAACAGCACATCGATGAATGTCTTCGGGTGTACGAATCGCTTCGAAAAGCATTTCAACGTTTGCCGTTAAATGATTCTGATCGTTTTTGGAAATTGATCCGGCTTGGAATCATTTTTCATGATCTAGGAAAGTCACATTCAGAATTTCAAAAGATGCTTTCAGGTAAACGAGCCAATTGGTATCATCAACGGCACGAACTGTTTTCAGTTCCGTTTGTGGAACAATTGGATTTACCGGAAGAAGAAGAGTTGCTCTTAAAATTAATTGTAGCCGGGCATCACAAAGATTTCAATTTCCTATTCGACCATATTCAACATGGCTACAAAACCGGAGAAGATATGTTCTCTTTTGGCGAAGATGGAAAGCTGGAATGGGATGAAGAAACTGAAAAGCTAAATCACCAATTCATCCAATCGTTCCTGAAAGAATACAATGTTCCGTTAAAACCAGGTTCGCTGCCCTTACCTATGCAATTGGTAAAAGATTATACACGCAGCCCAATCAATTCAAGCAAAATCAATTTTCAGGATTTGTTATTGGCGGCAGGGGCTTTAAAACAGTGCGACCATTCAGCATCAGCCGGAGTTTTCAAAGTGAATGTTTTGGAAGAAAAGCATTTCAACTTCTTGTATGATAACAAGTGGTCTCCGTATTTCCATCAAAAAAGAGCTTCAGAAATCAAGGGAAACATTGTGCTTACCGCGCCTACAGGGTCAGGTAAAACAGAAGCATCATTGATGTGGCTGCACAAACAAATGAAAGAGAACGGACAAGGACGGACTTTTTATATCCTACCTTTTACTGCTTCCATCAACGCCATGTTTGAACGGTTGGACGAAAAGATGCAAGGCAATAGCGAAATAGTTGGTGTAGTTCATGGGAAGCTTGCGGAATATATTGAAAGCCGTTTCGGTGAAGAAACGTATAGTTGGCAAAATGAAAAGCTGAAACATGAGCTTAAAGATAGTTTTCGAGCATTGGTTCCACCTTTGAAAGTCGCGACTCCCTTCCAATTACTTAAATCCATTTTTGGATTAAAGGGATTTGAAAAAGGCATTTTTGAAATGAGCGGTGGCTATTTCATTTTCGACGAGATACATGCTTACGATCCCGAGGTTACTGCGCAAATAAAGGTATTGATTGAGTTTGCCGCCAAATTTCTGAATGTGAAAGTGTGTTTAATGACAGCCACACTGCCAATTTTTCTAAAAAAGGAACTTTCCAATGCCATAGGTGAATACACAGAAATTACCGCAGATACCGAACTTTACCAATCGTTTATCCGCCACCGCATTATAGTTGCTAGCGGATTACTTTCAGAAAATATTGGAGATATTCAGAACCGATTAGATTCTGGCGACAAAGTTCTAGTGGTGAGCAATACAGTTAAACAAGCTCAGGCCATTTACAATAGATTGGAGACCCCTAAAAAAGCATTACTCCATGGCGCGTTTAACGGAGTTGACCGAAACAAAAAAGAAACAGAATTGATGTCGGGCGAAATAAAACTTCTGGTTGGTACGCAAGCTATCGAGGTAAGTTTGGATATTGATTACGATGTGATTTTTACCGAACCTGCCCCACTCGATGCCTTGTTGCAACGCTTTGGTCGTGTTAATCGGCATCGGGTAAACGGGCAATATCGTCCACCGTGTGATTGTATCGTTTTCTCAGAGCGGAACGATGTAGATAAGTACATCTATAAAAACGAAGATGTTATAACTCGCACATTGGGAGTTCTTCGTGAAATTGAATCTAAAAATTCAGGAGTAATTGCTGAAATAGATTTGCAACGTTACATTGATCAAGTATATCCCGGTTGGTCAACCAAAGACAAAGAAGATTTCGACAGGGTTTACAATCATCTGAAAACTGATGTATGGGAAAACCTTGCTCCGTTTATCTATGATGTGCATCGTGAAGAAGAATTTGAAAAGCAGTTTGATGGCATAAAAGTGCTTCCTGTAATATTGAAAAAAGAATACCAGGAACTTTTAGAAGCAAATAAATTCATCAAAGCGGAATCGTTGAAGGTTTCGATCTCAAAGCAGCGATTTGCATCATTATTGTCTAATGATGGGATCCAATGTGTAGTTTCAGCCTTTCAACACGCTAATCAAGAAGAAATCAAACAGCAGACTTACTGTGTGATCAACCGCAAATACGACAGTAATTTAGGATTACAGATTGATAATATGGAAAAGCCGGCATGCGACAATATGTTATAATCTGCCCAAAGGCTTGGGGATTCTGCTATCCGGATCCTGACAACAAGAACAACCCCAAATTTTTACCTCACCTCAAATCTTCAAGGTTTTAAAACCTTGAAGATTTGGCGGCCAATAAAAAAACCAATTTTCCCTACCAGCAACATGTCCATCCAGAAAACACCCCTCGAACCAGGTCATTTTTACCACATCTACAACCGTGGCATCAACGGCTGCCCCCTGTTTATCGAAAAGACAAATTACGAACACTTTATCGGTCTGTACTTAAAACACATTTCACCCGTCGCCAAAACCTTTGCCTGGGTACTTATGGGTAACCACTTTCATTTTCTGGTATTTATCCTTGATCCTGACAACACATACTATCAAACACTGCTTTGCAGCGAAAAGCGGATCAATCAACAGTTTTCAAACCTCTTTAACGCCTACACCAAAGCCTTTAACAAAAAATATAGCCGCACCGGTAGCCTCTTTGAACATGGATTTCGCCGAAAACGTATCCTCGATGAAGCCAACCTAAAAAATGTGCTCGTTTATATCCACAACAACCCGGTGCATCATGGATTTTGTAAATACGCTGATGAGTACCCTTGGAGTTCTTTTCAGGCTTTCACCTCAAATGATCCCGGCAGGATTGTAAGCGACGAAGCGTTTCAATGGTTCCCCAACCGGCACGAGTTTTACACGCTCCACAGCAAACCTATTATCGAAACGGACGCCATTAGCGCTTTTGATTATTGAATATGAAAGTTACCGGAACCCATTTTAACTACTTCCTCATTTGCCACCGCAAACTGTGGCTGTTTGCCAGCGGCATCAATATGGAAGCCACGTCGGAACTGGTGTACGAGGGCAAACTAATACACGAAACCTCATACCCGCACCGCAGCGAAAAATACCAGGAAATTGAACTCGACGGCATCAAAATCGACTATTACGACCCACGAAACAAGGTCGTTCACGAAATAAAAAAGTCGGACAAACACGAGGAAGCCCACGAATGGCAGCTGAAATATTACCTGTATGTTTTGGAGCAAAACGGTGTTATGGAAGTAACCGGCCTGCTCGAATACCCTAAGTTGCATAAAACCAGCGAGGTTCTGCTTGCCACGCCCGACCGCGAAGCCATTGGCGAAATGCTTGTTGACATTGAACAGATTATTCAGGCCGAACATTGTCCGGTGCGGATTCAAAAGTCGAAATGCAAAAACTGCAGTTATTTTGATTTCTGCTGGAGCGATGAGGATGAAATTAATGGGGTGGTTTGATTATTTTCAGCTAACATTTTGTAAGTTACAATATGTAAGTTATCTTTGAACAAAAAAATGATGCGTACGAAACATTTTGAAAACCCGTTTCCGGCAACAACTTATCTGGGTCCTGGTTATTTTTGTGACCGGGAGGAAGAATCCTCACGCCTAATCAGCAATATCCAAAACGGGATCTCCACCACACTCATTGCGCTCAGGCGTATTGGAAAAACAGGACTGATTCATCATGTGTTTACACAGCTTCCTCGCGAATGGAAAGGAATTTATGTCGACATTCTCGAAACAGAAAACCTGAATCAGTTTTTGAACTTGCTGGCCAGTGCAATCATTCAGGCCATGCCTGAAAAAAGTAGCCCGGGTAAACAATTCTGGAATTTACTCAGATCGCTTCGTCCGCTCATAAGTTATGATGCGCTTACAGGTGCGCCCACCGCCTCATTCGAAATAAGCCCTAAGGAAACAGAACATAATATTTATGCCATTCTCCAGTTTCTGGAACAGCAGGAGAACAAAATTGTAGTTGCTATCGATGAGTTTCAACAAATCGCCAGTTATCCCGAAAAAAACACAGATGCCTGGCTCAGAACCCGCATTCAACAATTAAAAAATGTAGTTTTCGTTTTTTCCGGCAGCCAGCAACACATTATGTCTGACTTATTTAGTTCACCTCAACGGCCTTTTTTCCGAAGCACTCAAATCATGAAATTGGACAAATTAAACCGTGAGGTATACTGCCAATTTATCGTTTCTATGTTCAACAAGTACAAAAAAAATGTAAGTAACGAAATTGCTGGTCAAATGATCGATTGGGCCAACATCCACACCTTCTATGTGCAACTGCTCTGTAACCGGGTGTTTGCCACAACAACCAGGGAAGTCACTATGGCATCGTGGAAACAGCAGGCCCATCAGTTACTTAGGGAGCAGGAGCCGGTGTTTTTTATCATGCGCAATATGCTTACCAGGCCACAATGGCAACTGTTAAAAGCCATTGCACAAGAAGGCATTGTGTTGCAGCCAACTGGAAAAACCTTCTTAAACAGGTATCATTTAGGCACATCGGCCACCGTTCTCAGGTCGCTGAAAACCTTGCTCAGCTATGAACTCATCATCAAAGAATTTGATGCTAACGGGGCTTCATTTTACTGTGTAAATGATGTCTTCCTGCAACGTTGGGCCGAACTTTCACACTAAGCTCAGGCAATGAAAAAATCCTATTATCTGTTCAACCCGGGGCGTCTGCAGCGCACTGACAACACCCTGAAATTTACACCTTACGATGAAGAAGGTAAAGAGGAAAAACCCCGCTTTTTACCCATTGAAAATGTAGGCGAATTGTATTGTTTTGGTAAGCTCGATGCCAATTCGGCCCTATACAATTTCCTGGGGAAGGAACAGGTGCCGGTTCACTTTTTCGACTATTATGAGAATTACACCGGCTCGTTCATGCCCCGCGATGCGCTGATCTCGGGGAAGATGCTTGTTGCCCAGATAAAGATGCAGCAACATAAAAAGAAACGCCTTGGCATTGCCCAACAGATATTGGACGGGGCAAGTTACAATATGATCAGGAACCTGAAATATTACCATAGCCGCGGCAAAAACCTCGAATCCATTATCAGCCACATTGAATCACTGAGGCTGAAAATCACCGAAACGAACACCATCAATGAGTTGATGGGAATCGAAGGAAACATAAGGAAACATTATTATGAAGCGTTTGAAACGATCATCAACGACTTCGACATGGCAGGCAGAAGCTACCGGCCACCCCGCAATGAGGTGAATGCCCTCCTTTCGTTTGGCAATATGATGTGCTACAGCCAGTGTTTGCGCGCCATTCACCAGACACAGCTCAATCCGGCCATCAGTTTTCTGCATGAACCCGGGGAGCGTCGATTCTCATTATCGCTCGATCTGGCCGAAGTGTTTAAACCCTTGCTAGTCGACCGGGTAATTTTTAAGGTGCTGAATAAACGGATGATAGGTACCGATCAGTTTGAATCCGGTTTGAACCGTGTAGTCCTGAAAGCAGCAGCAAAGAAGACCTTTGTTCAGGCCTTCGAAGAAAGACTGGAAGAAACCATCCTTCACCGGACCTTAAACCGTCAGGTAAGCTACAAGCACTTAATAAAACTCGAATGCTACAAGCTTCAGAAACACCTGCTCGAAATAGAAGCGTATAAACCATTTAAAATGTGGTGGTGATGTATGTAATTGCGATGTATGATGTGGGAGAGAAACGGGTAGGCAAAATGCTGAAACTCTTCAGGAGATACCTGAACTGGATTCAGAATTCGGTTTTCGAAGGCGAAATAACCGAAGTTAAGCTCAAGGAGCTGGAAATCGGTGCCCGCAGCATCATGGATTTGGAAACAGACAGCCTGATCCTGTTTTGCTCGCGACAGGAAAAATGGCTTGAGAAACAAATTGTTGGAAAAGAAAGGAGCAGCCTTGACCAGATATTGTGATCGTCGGAGGCAGTAAAAGGAACAATAAAAGTACCCTGTGCGGGGAATTTGATGCAGCATTCGTTTGTTGACGTACTGATTGTTAACCACATACCTAAATTGTCGTTGCAGGCGCTTTTTTGCATGATGTAAGGTCGACGACAAAACGAACCAAAAAATATGTACCTTAGCAAACAGAAAGCCTCTGTAACAGGAGGTTTAAGTTGAAAAAACCAACGCCTTTTAATCGAACCAATCTGGAATTGAAACAATCAGGAGGTTGTTGAGGTTCCTGTGCCTACAATACTTTTAATCGAACCAATCTGGAATTGAAACGCGGTTATTAAAAATCATCGGGGGTGAGGGCTATTTCTTTTAATCGAACCAATCTGGAATTGAAACTGCGTTTGGTGGGCTGTGCGCGAAGTGGCCGACTGCTTTTAATCGAACCAATCTGGAATTGAAACACAAGGGAGCAGCACGATGCGGCTTACCGGCTTCTTCTTTTAATCGAACCAATCTGGAATTGAAACATTTCATCCTTTAATTCTTCAGGAGTTGGTATCAGCTTTTAATCGAACCAATCTGGAATTGAAACGATCGTTGGCATCGCAATACCATCAACCAACCCGCTCTTTTAATCGAACCAATCTGGAATTGAAACTTTAAATTAATCGTTGTTACCGTTCCCTCATTCATCTTTTAATCGAACCAATCTGGAATTGAAACACGGCAACCCCGGGTTGGTTGATGGTATTGCGATGCCTTTTAATCGAACCAATCTGGAATTGAAACATCTCCGGCGCAGAGGTTTCTTCGCATCGCATCGAGCTTTTAATCGAACCAATCTGGAATTGAAACTGGCTGTATTATTTGGTCAGGCTTTCGGATATGGCTTTTAATCGAACCAATCTGGAATTGAAACGATAAAATGAGTGAGATCGTGAACGAATCAGGTACTTTTAATCGAACCAATCTGGAATTGAAACATGTATTACTCAGCATACGAAGCAAGTTTGATGCGTCTTTTAATCGAACCAATCTGGAATTGAAACTTTCAAGTCCTGCATAAAACAGATCAAAAGTTTCATCTTTTAATCGAACCAATCTGGAATTGAAACTAGTAACAACAATAAAGCGATCTTCAGGGTTAAGGCTTTTAATCGAACCAATCTGGAATTGAAACGGTTATTGTCCAAATGTATTTGTAATGCTGATTCCCCTTTTAATCGAACCAATCTGGAATTGAAACGATGCACAAAAAGCGCTTGCGAAAAGGATAAAACCGGCTTTTAATCGAACCAATCTGGAATTGAAACGGTCGATGTTCTTCAGGCCAGTTGTAAGTCCGTACACTTTTAATCGAACCAATCTGGAATTGAAACGATGGATCCGCTGTACTGACCAGCCACGTTTTTCAACTTTTAATCGAACCAATCTGGAATTGAAACACACTCCGGACGTGGGGTTGGGTACTGTTGTCGCATCCTTTTAATCGAACCAATCTGGAATTGAAACGGCCTTACAAACTTTTGATTTCGGGTGTGGGTTACTTTTAATCGAACCAATCTGGAATTGAAACAAAGATGGTAACTTATGAGCAATACGGAACTCATGGCTTTTAATCGAACCAATCTGGAATTGATACTAAAAAGGGTGATTTTGATGACAATTCATATTGTAACTTTTAATCGAACCAATCTGGAATTGAAACTTGATAAGCCAGTAGCCTTCGATTATGAACATGACTCTTTTAATCGAACCAATCTGGAATTGAAACATCCCGGCCGACAGCTCCACGCTGATCGCCTTGTTTCTTTTAATCGAACCAATCTGGAATTGATCCCTAATTGGGCTTTTATGCACCTAAGGTAAAATTCGCCCAATCTCCGCGCATTCCCCACCTAAACATCTTGTTTTTCAATGAGAAAAAATCACATCAGCAGCCATGTTTACCGATGGTCCTTTTTTTTACTTATTGTTCAATAATGCAAACCAAAAAACCAATGCGAAAACACTATTCCTTACTCCTGCTGCTTGCTTTCGTCGCACTCAGCCTGCAACTTACCGCGCAAACCGAATCTGTGCGTAGTGCCAACGAACTGAACAACAGTGGCCTCATGACGTTTACGGTGAGAACAGTTTCTGCCGGGGGCAATTATGCACCCAAACATGTGCTTGCCATCTGGATCGAAGATGCCAACGGCTTTGTTAAAACCAGGCTTGCACGGGCCAACGCACGCAAACAATACCTGGTCAAATGGCGCGCAGCTTCAAACTACAACACCGTTGATGCCACCACCGGTGCCACCCTGCCATCGCATCAGACACATACCGTTTCATGGAACTGTTCCGACCTTCAGGGAAACGAACTGCCCGATGGCAACTACAACGTTTATGTTGAATTCACCGACAAAAACGGCGCAGGACCATTCAAAATGCTCACCTTCACCAAAGGACCCGATCCCCAGCACCTCACCCCTGCTGATGAAACCTTTTTCAAGGACTTGGACCTCGAATGGTTTCCCGATGGCGTGGGCATTGACCAACAGGCTTCGCTGCACGAAACAGTGATTTATCCCAGTCCCAACAATGGCATTTTCCAGGTGAAAACAAGCCGGCAGAACAGCATAATCACCGTGTATAATGCAGCCGGACAGGCCGTTTTCACCACAAAGCACCATGATCAGGCAGGAGAGGACAACATCGATATCAGCAAGCAACCGGCTGGCGTTTATTTCGTTGAGGTTGCTGATGAGCTTACGCGTTATGTGCAAAATATATTGAAACAGTAGGCTTACCTGCTGTGTATGGTTTCAGCCGGCATCCAGGCAATGCGGCAGTTTGTGATGAAGATTGGCCACCAAAAGTGATGGCGGCGCATCGGGCAAACGGCCTAAGCTGATGTAAATAATTCAGGCTGAAAAAGGGTTCTGGGGTTAAAATTTGTTTTTCAATGAATAATCACCTATTTTCGTGATTAATTTACGCAAGATATTCCCATTCCAACAACACTTCCAACGACTATGAAAGCCAAAACGATTCTGGTCAGGAATATTATCAACCTCGAAAATCAGCTTGACGCCATCACGGGCCCTGATTTCATACCGTGCCTCGCCATTGCATTTGCCTCTGTAAGTTTGCCCCTCGAAGCATTTGCGGCTGTGTTTGCCAAACACCACATCACCCTTATTGGTTCGAGCAGTTGCGGAGAGATCTGGGCCGACGGAAACAACACGAATACTACCGAGCGCTCAGCCGCAGTAATGTTGCTTGAACTGGATCAGCAGGCATATACCACTGACTTCACCATTGATCAATGGAGCGATTCCTATCAGCTGGGGCGCGAAGGCGCATTAAAGCTGCAAGGTAAGTTTGCGCACCAGGCCTATATCATCATGGCCAGTGGGCTTCACACCAACGGGCAGGCACTCATCGAAGGCTTTGTTTCCATTGCCGGTGATGATGCCATTATTTTTGGTGGCCTGGCTGGTGACGATGCCCTGTTTAAAGAGACCTGGGTGTTTTCGGACCAGCAGTTTTCGAACAAGGGGCTCGTGGTTTTATGCCTCGATGCCGATCGCATTGCCGTTAGTGGCCTGGCCACCTCCGGATGGATTGGCCTGGGCGCAGTGCTGAAAGTCACCAGTGCAAAAGGAAACATCGTTTATGCCATCGACGGGCTTCCGGCACTCGATGTGTATATGAAATACCTCAGCGTGAACGAGGATGACCTGCCCTCGATCGGGGTTGAATACCCGCTTATGCTCAAGCGCAGCAACGGAACCAATGCCCAGCGGGCAGTGATGGGTGTCGACAAGCAGGCACGATCGCTGTTGTTTGCCGGAACAGTGCCAGAAGGAAGTCTGGTGAATTTTTCCAGCTCTCCCGGATTCGAAATCATCGAGGTCACCCGGCGCCACCTTGATAGCTTTGCTGCAAATACGGCACCTCCCGACTGTTGTTTGTTGTTTAGCTGCATGGCACGTCACCTCGCCCTTGGTCCGCTCATCGCTGAAGAGGTGAAGATCGCAGTAAGCAAATGGGCCGTTCCCCTGGCCGGTTTTTTCACCTATGGTGAGATAGGAACCAATGCCAACCAGCACTGCGACTTCTTCAATCAGACCTTTACCATTGTGCTGCTCAACGAAAAGAAAGAATAGGAGTTGCAGGGCTATGCAGGATATTTTTGACGAGTTGTACAACAAAATAAACGAAGCTGTAAACAGCCAGGACTTTGAAGCGTCAAAGGATTCTATTCTGGCTGATATTCATTTATTAAAGCAGCAAAACGAGGTTATTCAGTTCAAATTCAATAGGCTCATTAAGGATAAAAACGTGCTGCATTCGCTGCTGGCGCGCACTTCCGATGACCTGAAACTGGCCCTGAACGAGCTGAGCCGCAGGGCCGAAGAGCTCAATACCCTGCTGTTTGCCATCCCGGCGCTGGTTTACTTCAAAGATGTCAAGCTGAATTATGTCATCGTGAACAAAGCTTTCGAAGAATTTTGCGGGCTCAAAACAGAAGAAATTATCGGACGTTCAGCAAGTCAGGTCTTTGCCGAATACAAATCCATCGGTTACGACCATGTTGAGCGTCAGGTGGTCGAAAGCGGCATCCCTGTTTACCATATTGAGGAAAAAATTACCGACAAAGGCCGGAACTTTATCCTGTCGACGAACCTTGCCCCCGTTAAAAACAGCCTTGGCGAGAACATCGGGCTTGTGGGCGTTTCATGGGATGTGACTAAACAGTACGAGTTTCAGGCAGCCCTGCTCAAAGCCAAAGAAGCTGCCGAAGCCGGCACTAAGGCCAAATCGGAATTCCTTGCCAATATGAGCCACGAAATCCGCACCCCCCTCAACGGCATCATCGGCATGTCGCAGATTTTGGGAAAAAGCATCAAGGATCCCAAAAACCACGAGCACCTCGATATCATTATTGCATCAGGTCAGAGCCTGCTTGCTTTGGTCAACGACATCCTCGATTTTTCGAAAATTGAAGCCGGCTTGCTTGGCTTCGAAGAGAGCGACTTCAACTTCAGGGAAATCATCAGGGAGGCCGAACAGGTGTTGCGCGTGAAAGCCCAGGAAAAGGCCCTCAGCTTTGTGGTTAATGTAAACCCCGGAATTCCTGAATACCTCAAAGGTGATGCCTACCGCCTGAAACAGGTATGGCTTAACCTGGCCAACAACGCCATCAAGTTCACCGAAAAAGGCAGTGTCACCATCGACTCTTATATCCTTGAAGACCGTGGCGATGAACTGCTCATCATGACACGGGTTAAGGACAGTGGCATTGGCATCAGCAACGATCAGGTTTCGCGCCTGTTTAAGAGCTTTGAACAACTCGACGCCTCCCATACCCGCAAATATGGCGGAACGGGCCTCGGACTTGCCATTTCGAAAAAACTCGTTTCGATGATGCAGGGTCAAATCGGCGTTGAAAGCGAGCCCGGCGTCGGTTCAACCTTTTGGTTTACTGCCAGACTGAAAAAAACGATCCATGTTCACAAGCCCATTAACAACGTAAAAACAATTGATAAAGAGACACTTGGACACAAATTAAACGTATTACTTGCCGAAGACAACCTGATCAATCAGAAGGTTGCTTCCTTTAGCCTCGAACAAATGGGCTTTTTGGTGACAGTGGCAGGCAACGGGCGACAAGCCATTGAAAAATTCCGGTCAGGTCATTACGACCTCATCCTGATGGATGTGCAGATGCCTGAGATGAATGGATTTGAGGCCACACGCGAAATCCGGTCTATCGAAAACACCAACGGAACCAACAAGCGTATTCCCATCATCGCGCTCACGGCCAATGCCATGAAGGGAGATATGGAAAAGTGCATTGCCTCCGGCATGGATGCATACCTGAGCAAACCATTTCAGCAAAAAGACCTGCATGAGCTGATCACCCATTATTTTACAGAATAAATCCGCGGGCAGGCAACTGAACAAACAAATGCTAACTTTGCAGCTTTACTGAGTTAATCCGCCTTATGAACTGGCTCGAAATTACTGCCCTGATCGTTTCCGGAGTTTTCGTTGGCTTTATCAATACCCTCGCTGGTGGGGGCACCATCATCTCCCTCTCTGTTTTCCTCATTATGGGCCTGCCCATCGACATCGCCAATGGCACCAACAGGGTAGCGGTAATTTTACAAAACATCACTTCGGTGCAGTCCTTTCACAAAAAGAAAGTGCTCGACCTGAAAAAAGGCAGCTGGCTGGCCATTCCGGCTGTCATCGGCTCGATACTGGGGGCCCAGCTGGCTGTCGACATCAACAAAGATGCTTTTGAAAAGGCCATTGCGGTAGTCATGCTGGCCATGATCTTCTTTATGTTCTACAAGCCATCGGCCTACCTCACCGGAAACGAGCAGCTGATGAAGAAAAAAGTAAGCTGGTTGCAGGCCCTGGTATTTTTTGGCATCGGTGTTTATGGCGGCATGTTTCAGGTTGGTGTGGGTTATTTTCTGCTCGCCGCCCTCGTGCTAGGGGCCGGCTTTGACCTTGTGCGCGCCAATGCCGTCAAGGTGTGGATCGTGTTGCTTTACACCATCTTTGCACTGGTCGTATTTGTGATTAACGGCGCGGTAAACTGGAAATTTGGACTGATTCACGCCATCGGCAATATGATCGGAGCCTATGTTGCATCGCACCTGGCCGTTAACAAAGGCGTTGTTTTTGTCAAATGGGTCATTGTGGTAGTGATCATCCTTACCTCGGCCCAACTCATTGGCTTGTATGACATGAAGACGGTTATCGGGTTTTTCATCGGGCATTGAGCTTTCCCCGATGTGCCTTCAGTGATTCGGCTTTGGCCACGCATGCTTTTTTCAAGGTAAACATATTCGGGGAAATAGTGTAATTTAGTGCTTCTGCTTTCATTAATGCACGCACCATGACCCGACCCGACAATCACCTCAGCAAAATCATCCTCATTACTTTCTTATTAACAGGCCTAGTTTCATTTCAGGCCTGCTTGCAAACCGCACAGAAACCGGTTCAACGACCTGATTACGCCATTGTTATTCATGGAGGGGCCGGTGTCATTGAAAAATCGTCGATGACGCCAGCCATGGACTCGGCCTACCGCAGCACCCTCAGCCTTGCCCTCAGCAAAGGCGCAGCTATCCTGGAATCAGGCGGAACCAGTGTGGATGCAGTGCTCGCCGCCATTACCCTGATGGAAGATTCGCCGCTGTTCAATGCTGGTCGGGGTGCCGTATACAATGAAGCAGGTTTTATTGCCCACGATGCCTCACTGATGGAAGGTGACAAAAGACAAGCAGCTGCTGTTGGCGCTGTTACCAACATCAAAAACCCGATACTGGCTGCCTACAAAATAATGAAGGATGGCCGTCATGTGTTTATGGTAGGCGAAGGTGCCGAAAAATTTGCGGCCGAAGCAGGACTTGAGGTGGTCGATCCCGCATATTTTTTCGTCCAGCGACAGTGGGATAAGTATGAAAAAACACGGCAGACAACACTGGAAAAGGAATTCCCGATCGATTCGAAACATGGCACCGTAGGTGCGGTTGCTCTCGACAGACATGGAAACCTTGCTGCAGGAACATCTACCGGCGGGATGCATTATAAGCGTGTCGGGCGTTTGGGCGATTCACCGGTGATAGGTGCCGGCACCTGGGCCGAAAACGGCAGTTGCGCTGTCTCGGCCACCGGCCATGGGGAGTTCTTTATCCGCAATGTGGTGGCTTACGATATTGCCGCCCGCATGAAATATGCCCACCAAAGCCTGGATGAAGCTGCCGAAGAGGTGGTGATGAAGAAACTGGCCGCCCTTGAGGCCGGAGGCGGCATCATAGCTGTCGACAGTGCCGGAAACATTGCCCTGACCTTCAACACTCCCGGCATGTTTCGTGGATATAAAATTGCAGGAAAACCGGCATTTACAGGACTTTACGCAGATGAGCATTGATGATTTCCGTAAAGATTTTCCTGATCAGAAACGCACACAATATGCGCTGACTCCAGGCTTTGGCTTACTTTTACACCCGATGAATCCAATAAATCCTGCTTTTCTGCCACAACTGTGGCTCAGGATATCGGTTTTGGCACTTTTTCTGGCATTTTCAGCCTGCTCAAAATCCGATAAGCCCGAACCGCCAACCAACACCGGATTGCCTGTCAGGGCAATTGATGCCTCTTTGCTTATGCAGGTCAGGCAATCAGGTGTGGCTGTGTACAATGCCAAAGGCATTCAGGAAGACATGCTGCTTACCCTGAAGCATGCCGGTGTGAACACCATCAGGTTGCGAGTGTGGAATCATCCTGCAGATGGTCATTGTTCGCCGGAAGAAGTAAAATCCCTTTCAGCTGAGATTAAGTCGCTGGGAATGAAGGTATGGCTCTGCGTTCATTATTCCGACACCTGGGCCGATCCCGGTCAACAAACGAAACCCCTGCTTTGGCAAAACCTCAGTTTCAACCAGTTGAAAGACAGTGTTTATTGGTTTACAAAAGGGCTTGTGACGGCTATTCAGCCCGACTATATCCAGATCGGGAATGAAATCAACAATGGCTTGCTATGGCCCGATGGCCATGTCGCTCATAGCGTTCAGATGCTGGAAATGCTGGCTGAGGGTGCCAGGGCGGTGCGTGAAAGCAATGCCACAACGCGCATCATGATCCATTACGCCGGACAGGAAAAGGCCATTGATTTTCTCGACAGGATTAAACTGCTCGATTACGACATCCTCGGACTTTCCTATTATCCGCTGTGGCATGGCCGCAATACCGACAGCCTGCAAATGCAGTTGAATAGCATCGCGTCAATAGTCAATAAAGATGTGGTGATTGCGGAAACCTCCTACCCTTTCAGCCTTGGCTGGAACGACTGGACAAACAATGTGATTGGCGACACCAGTCAGCTGTTACCGTCATATCCGCCAACACCACAGGGCCAGCTGGATTTTCTGGAAAAAATCAGGTCAATGATTACCCACACGCCAAAAGGTATCGGGTTTTGTTATTGGGGCGGTGAATGGATTTCCTTTAAGGGATCTCAGGCCACCAACGGCTCCACCTGGGAAAATCAGGCATTATGGGATTTCAGCAATAAGGCACTTCCGGCACTGGATGCATTCAGGCCTTAACGATCATTTTTTCAGTATACTCGGGATGGTTTGATCAGCCCTTCTGGCCTTCGTAGTGCTGTATCTCATCATGGATAAACTCAAGGGCAACGCCAGCTTCGGTAAACATTGCTTCAGACTCTGTTCCGGCATGGTATTTCCGTTCACATACAACCCTGACTATGCCGCAGTTGATAATCAGCATGGCGCAGGTGCGGCAGGGCGTCATGCGGCAATACAATGTGCTGCCATCGAGGGCAATACCCCTTCGGGCTGCCTGGGTGATGGCGTTTTGCTCGGCATGCACGGTGCGCACGCAGTGTTGTGTGATGCTTCCGTCCTCGTGAATGACCCTTTTCAGCAGGTGGCCCACCTCATCGCAATGGCTCAGCCCCCGGGGTGATCCCACATAGCCGCTTACGAGAATCTGTTTATCCTTCACAATCACACAACCGCTGCGACCCCTGTCGCAGGTGGCCCTGCTGGCAACCGTGTTGGCAAGGTTGATAAAATACTCGTCCCAGCTCGGGCGTTTGTGAGGGGTGTTATCCTGTTCCATTTTACTGTTTGTTTTCGATGGTTTGAATGGCCTTTTCTACCTGATGAACAAGGTTTTCCACATCACTGTTATTGATAAAGACAAAATCAGCCTGGCTGATGCATGCCGACAGGTTCTGTTTGTTTGGGTCGCCGGTATTCATTTCACGCTGCTCGTTGCTGAGAAATGTTTCATAGGAAACGGCATCGGTGACAGAGGCCCTTTGGCTGATCCTTGTATAGCGCAGTTTTGGTTCGGCATCGACGGCAAAAAGGTAAAAGTTCCCTTTGCTGCGCAGTGAAGCTATCTCACCCGGTGTACGGATGCTTTCGATAACGCAAGGCTGGGCCGATTTACGGGCTTCTTCATATAATTGATCAGTGATATAGCTCGGTGTATGCATATTACGCAACTCGTTGGCAACCTGTGTCATGCTGTCTCGATCGACCTTCAAACCCCTGCTTTCAATCTCCCTGATCAGGAAATCCCTCACCGAATAATGCACAAAATGCTTCTGGCTGACAAGGTAATCAACGATGGTTCCTTTGCCTGCACCCAGGGTGCCTGTTATTCCGATGATGACCATGCTTTTCATGCCTTGCTCTCGAGTCGTATTTCTTCAATCCATTTTCCCATCGGCACCGGCTTCCACGACTTCATTTTAGTGATAAGGTCTGCGCTGTCATCGGAAACAAGGAGGTTATCGCGGTGCTCCCCACGGATAAAACCCTCGGCAACACCATGGTTAAAAAACCGCAGCAGGTGTTCGAAATAGCCACCGGTATTGAGCAAGCCCAGCGGGCTTTCATTTATACGCAACTGATTGAATGTTAGTATCTCTGAGAGTTCATCGAGGGTGCCAAAACCGCCGGGCATGGCAATAAAACCATCCGATAGCGAAACCATCATGCTTTTTCGTTCGGCCATGTCGGCCACAATGTGCAGGGTGGGAATGCCAGGATGTGCCACTTCCTTTTCAACAAGGGCAACAGGCATCACGCCGGTAACCTGACCGCCATGCTGCATAACGCTGTCTGCAAGCGCCTTCATGAGGCCAACACCAGCACCGCCATAAACAAGGCCAATCCGGCTTTCGGCCAAAAGCCTGCCCAGCTGCTCTGCGGCTTCGCGGTAGCGGCTGTTGTATCCCATACTGCTGCCGCAAAAGACACAAATTTGTTTCATGATTGTTTTTGATTCAATTCACAAAAATAAGGGTTTTGGCCTTATTCGCACGGATAATCTGCGGCAAGAGGGCGGTGAGTGATCATTGTCATTTCGCAACCACGATATTTCCGTATTTTTGCCGGATCAATATCCTGTGTATGCAAACATTATATCCGTTCAAGTTTGGTCCGCTTTTCAAGGAAAAAATCTGGGGAGGAAAAAAAATCAATCAGCTACTGGGCTTGGCAAGCGATTTTCCTGAAAGCTGTGGCGAAGCCTGGCTGCTGTCGGGTGTCGAAGGCAACCCAACCATTGTAACCAATGGTTATCTGGCCGGAAACGAGCTCAACGAATTGGTGGAAGTGTTTATGGGCGACCTCGTTGGCGACAATGTGTATGACAGGTTTGGCGATGAGTTTCCCATACTCGTAAAGGTGCTCGATTCAAACGATTGGTTATCCATTCAGGTACATCCTGATGACGAACTGGCGCAGGAAAGGGGTATCGGTTACGGGAAAACTGAAATGTGGTATGTGATGCAGGCCGACAGCCACGCACAACTCATCAGTGGTTTCAATCAACCATACAACAAGGAGCAATATGTGAATAAGCTCGAAACCAAGTCACTGAAGGATATGCTGAATTATGAAAGTGTGCGCAAAGGCGATGTGTTTTTTATCCCGGCAGGCCGGGTGCATGCCCTCGGGCCAGGCTGCCTCATTGCAGAAATTCAGCAAACTTCTGATACCACTTACCGCATCTACGATTGGGATCGCGTCGATGACCAGGGAAACAGCCGCGAACTGCATACCGATGAAGCCCGCGATGCCATCGATTTTACCTTCCATAAAAAATATAAAACCGATTATCAACCGGTTCCTGATCAATCGGTCAGCCTGGTGCAGTCGCCATTTTTTACAACCAATATCATTGCACTCAAACAAGCCATCCACAAAGACTACTCAGAGCTTGATTCCTTCGTCATACTGATGTGTACGGAAGGTGGCTTCGAATTGGTCTGTGAAACAGAAACCTATGCGGTGGGTTTAGGGGAAGCGATCTTAATTCCGAAAATCATCGACGAAGTGCGTATTGTGCCAAAAAACGATGCGGTTATCCTGGAAGTTTACATTGCATAATTAGGACCAGGTGCGGCTTGTTTTTATTGCTTCCGATGCAACCAAGCGCCTTACCGGGTTGTCAACCAAATAAGAAAACCAAGTTTATCAATCAAGTAAAAATGTGTATATGAATAAATTATTTTTTGTGTTCGTGCTTTTATTCGCCACTGTTGCCGGATTTGCCCAGCAAACCGAAATTCCTGTAGTGACCATTAAAACCATCAACGGGCAAAATTTCAGTACTGCAGATATCACCAATAATGGGAAACCCATCATCTTGAGTTTTTGGGCTTTGTGGTGTAAACCATGCCAGAAAGAGCTCGATGCTTTCAATGAAAATTATGCTGAATGGCAAAAGGAAACAGGGGTGAAAATTTTCGCTGTTTCAATCGATGATGCCAGATCAACCAACAAGGTATTGCCGCTGGTAAACGGAAAAGGCTGGGAATTTGAAGTACTGCTTGATGCCAACAGCGATTTCAAGCGTGCCCTGAATGTAAATATGATTCCCCACACATTTCTGATTGATGGGAACGGTAAAATTGTTGCACAGCACACTTCCTATTTTGAAGGCAGTGAGCTTGAATTGTACGAAAAAGTGAAGAAACTTGCAGGCGTAAAATAAAAGGCATTGTTAACTGACCTGGATTATTGTTAAAACCATTATCATGAAACGGATCTTTCTTGCGTTCATTTTGTTGTTCTTTGTCATCGGGCTTTCGGCCCAATCCCTCCTTGACCAGTCGAGGGTAAATGGCAGTTTTCAGATTGATGGCCAATTTTACATGCCTGATAACGAATTAGGCATTACCGACTCGGTGATTGGCGGCCGAAAAATGGGCCTGAATGGCTTTGGCAATATCACCTACACCCTGGGCAATTTCAGTGCCGGCATGCGCTATGAAGCTTACCTGACTCCAATTGCAGGTTTCGACCCGGCGCAGGAAGGCAACGGATTTCCTTATGTGTATGCTTCCTATAACACAGAAAACCTGAGTGTTACTGCTGGTAATTTTTATGAACAGTTTGGCAATGGACTTGTTTTGCGTTCCTACGAAGAGTGGACACTGGGTTACGACAATTCGCTCAATGGATTGAAAGCTACTTACCGACCCGTGAAAGGTGTGAATATCAAGGCTGTGTACGGTTCGCAACGGTATTACTGGCAGAAGTTTGAACGCAACAGCCGCGGCATTGTCAGGGGAGCTGACGCCGAAGTGGAACTCAATGAGGTGTTGCCATCGATGAACACTTCTGATTTCAGGATAACACTGGGCGGTAGTGCTGTAAGTAAGTTTCAGCGCGATGCAGACCCCAGCTACTTTCTTCCGGAGAATGTGGGTGCTTTTGCCGGTCGCGTAAATATGAGCGCCGGCAAATTCAACTTCATGAGTGAATATGCCTACAAAATCAATGATCCCTCTTCGACCAATAATTTCATCTACAAAGAAGGCCAGGCGCTGTTATCCTCACTTTCGTATTCTCAGCGCGGACTCGGCATCATTTTGCAGGTAAAGCGGGTCGACAATATGAGTTTTAAATCGGATCGCGGGGTCACCGGCAATGCCCTCGACATCAGCTTTATTCCGCCACTTAACCGGATCCATTCCTACAGCCTTACCGGACGCTATCCGTATGCAACCCAGCCCAATGGCGAAATGGGACTTCAGTTTCAACTCAACTACAAAATTCCCAAAGGGAGCACCCTGGGTGGCAAATACGGCACAGGAATCGCCTTGAATTTCAGCCAGGTGAACGATATTCAACGTCTTGCAATCAACGATTCAACCGCAATAGGTCAGGATGGCACCCTGGGTTATAAAAGCGACTTCTTCAAGGTTTCTGATCACATTTTCTTCAGGGATTTCAATGTGGAAGTAGACAAAAAGTTCAACAGCAAATGGAAAGCCGTTGTGCAATACATGAACCTGCTGTTCGACATCGCCACAATTCAGGGAAAATCAGGTCAGGAACCTGTGAAAGCCAATATTGCCCTTACCGATGTTACCTGGCGCATCAACTCAACCCGTTCGCTGCGCTTTGAGCTGCAGGGATTGTGGACCAAACAGGATAAGGGGAACTGGGCTGCCGGCCTGATTGAATATGCCATCGCGCCACAATGGTTCTTTGCTGTGGCCGATCAGTACAATTATGGCAACAAGGATGTAAACCACCGCAACCATTATTTCACTGGTTCGCTCGGATACAACAAAGACACTACCCGCATCGCACTGACCTTCGGCCGGCAGGCTGAGGGTGTAGTTTGCGTGGGAGGCGTTTGCAGACAGGTGCCGGCATCGAGCGGGATTACTTTGACCTTATCGACTAACTTCTAATCTGATGATCATGAAATTGAGACTTTTTGGTATATTGATGGTGTTTGTTGCATTGGGGATGTTTTCATGCGACAAGATTGAACCTCCCTACAAGCAGTCGGGAGGCGAGGTTGGCGACGGTACCACCCGCAAGGTGCTGCTCGAGGATTACACCGGTCACACCTGTGTGAACTGTCCTTCGGCAGCAAAGGTGGCCCTTGAGCTGAAAGAAATTTATGGCGAAAACATCATCCTGATGGGCGTGCATGCCGGATTCTTTGCCATGCCGCAGGTATCCCCATTTTTGATGGATCTGCGCACCGAAGCAGGCGAAACCTGGGATACATTCTTTGGCATCTCGCTGGCCGGAAACCCCAAAGGAATGATTAACCGGACAAGCACCGGTGGCATCTATTACTACAACAAAGGCGAGTGGAGCAGCAAAGTAGCTTCGATTATCGAAGACAAGGCCAAGGCAAAGCTGGCAATTGATGTGGCCTATAACAACACGAGCCGAAAACTTGAACTGAAGGTAACTGCAGAATTTTTGAAAACCCTGTCAGGTGCTGCCAAGCTTCAGGTTCTTATCCTCGAAGACAGCATTGTTGGCGCACAACGCAACAACGACGTGAATATCGGACCTCCTGTGATCGAAGACTATGTGCACAGGCATGTGCTCCGCGGCGACATCAATGGAAGCTGGGGCGAACAAATTGGAAGTAACTCAGGCGAAACTGTTGGCAGTGTGATCGAGAAAACCTACAGTTATGATGTAAACCCTGAGTGGGTTGATAAGCATTGCAGCATTATTGCTTACTTATACTACGCTGCTGGTTACGAAATTATCCAGGTCGAAGAAGCACACCTTATTCCCTGACCCCGCTTTCGGGCTCAGCAGGGATCGAGTCTTTGCCGTTGCTTTTTAACTGTTTGTTGCGCATCTGTTCAAACTTGCGGAACTTCTCTTTGGCAGCCTCTTTGCGTTCGAGCTGCTCCTTGCTCAGCAATGGATCAATCTGTTTTTCCATTTCCCTGAAAAGCACCTTCTGGTCCTGCCATCCTTTTTCCTGGGTTTCAAAATTCTTCTTTACGTATTCGCGCAGGATGATTTCGATGGTATCACGCTGATCCGCAGTGGGCCCAATCATTTCATAAAAATAGGTGTAGAGGCCTTCAGGTGTGTTCTTTTGCTTCATCTTGTCAATCCGCTGGCGGGTAATTCTGCCCGAAATAGTAAAGCCGATGAAAATTCCCAATCCCAGAGAGATGACAATAATGATCAGTAATTTGGTGTTCATTTTCATTATCAGAGCATTAGTAGTTAGCAAAAAGGTTATCAAAATCGTCGGGTGTCAGGCCTGAAAAACCCATCAGGCTATCAATCCTCAGCGACTGTTCTTTATACAATACAATCATCAGGAGGATCAGCACGGCAGCTGCAGCCGAAACACCAAGGCGCAAAATAAACCTGAAAACCAACTGGTTTTCCTGGTGGTGTACAAGTGAACTGCCCAGCTTACCAAGGGTGTTTTCGCTGAAAGAGGCCGAAAAGCCGGGTTCAAATGTTGCAAGGGTCGAACGCATCAGTTCGTATTCCTTCTTCATTTGGCGCAGCGCTTCATCTTCGGCAAGGGCCTTGTCAAGCCTTGCCCTTTCTTTTTCGTCGAGCTGACAATCGAGTGATTTCAGCAACAATTTACTCATGCTTCTTTTCATTGCTATGGTTGTTTTCCAATGATATTCCTCATCTTCTCCTGTGCCCTGGCGAGTCGCGAAAGCACCGTACCCAGCGGCAGGTTAAGAATCTCAGCCGTTTCCTTGGTCGAATATCCCTCGATGAGGCGCAAGACGACCACTGAACGGTGGGCAGTGTCGAGGCGGCTAAGCGCTGCCTTGATTAACTCGGCATTGCTGTACAACTGCTCGTGCGAATCAACCTTTGCCGCAAACACTTCAGCCGTTTCCGTTCCAAGATTCAACATAAACCCAAATTTCCGCTTCCTTTTGTTAAGTTCATTGATTGACAAATTAATGGCAATCCGTGTCAGGTAGGTTCTCACCTCTGCCTCGTGCCTGTAATGGCTGGCCGAGAACCAGAACCTTAAAAAAACTTCCTGCCCCACATCTTCCGCCTCCGGAACATTGCCCAGCATGCCGACAACCACCCGGGCTATTGCAGCCTGATGCCTGTCGATCAGCTCAGCCAAAGCCCTTTCGTCGCCCAGCCTAATCTTTCCAACTAATTGCGACTCATCAAGTTTCTTCAATCCCGGCGAAAGCTTTATCGTTTAGACAATACATGATAAACAATTATTCCTTATTCCTGATTTGCCTGCTTTTCCACAATATTTATTCCATAAATGCACGGCAATTCATTTCAAAAATATGGAAAATAATATTATCAGGTCCATAGTTTTATGCTTTGAGATGTGTATCTTTGTTCAACCTGGTATCAAAACCTCCGAAAAATGAACAACATTAATTTCTCAGGCTGGAAATTGTTGGCTGTTTTTGCCCTTTTTCAGGCTGGATTTGGGCATATGCCCTTGATGGCACAGGAATTTTACTTTACCCATTGTATCGCCAATTTATCTGAAAACGGAAACACCGTTAACTTAGATATTGGATACGAGGGAGATGCCTTGTATTTTCAGTATGCCCGTGTTTCCAATTTCGATGCCTGCAATGGTGAAACGGTTGAAGATGGTACGCTCACGATTTTAATTCTGCCGAAGTCGTTGGATTTTTCCCTGATCAACTTGCCTGAAGGGTATTACGCCTGGGCGGTCAGGGCAAAGATTAATGAACAGGAATACAGCCCCTGGACATATTCAAATATTATCATCAAAGGTCCTTACACCCTAAACGTACAATTTGAATTTTGTGCGTCCTGTACCGACCATCAGGTGAATGGATCACTGATTACAGCTGGTGATTGTACGAGTGAAATAACGTATGCGAAAAGTGTTGACAACGGACCGCTTCATTTTAGGATTCTTATGCCACTGACTTACCTTCTTACCCTGGATTTTCCTACGTATGAAGATATCACCATTCCCGAAATCAACATTGTATCCGACACGACAATAATGGTTTACGTTTATTATGTTGACTTAAATGAATCAACTGACGACAAACCAGTGGTGTATCCAAATCCAGCCAGTGATTATGTTACGGTGATATGGCAGGAACAAATCAGCCAGCTAACGATTGTTGATCTGAATGGGAAAACCGTATATCAGAAATTAACTTCCGGCTTGAATTATGCTGCCACATTTTCTGTCAGGGAGCTTAATCCGGGCAATTATTTCCTTGTCCTGCAGAGCAAAGGTCAATCAACTGTCAGAAAACTTATCATCCGCTAAGACTCATTAAAAAAGGCAGCCTGATTGGTTCAGACTGCCTTTGTGCTTCATCCAGAATGAGGCCTATTTTCCGGCCTTAAGGTATTCTTTTTCAGCCTGATATTGGGCATCCAGCACAGCAATGGTGATCATATTGACAATTTCAGTTACTGAACTGCCCATTTGCAGCACATGAACAGACTTGTTCAATCCATTGAGCACGGGCCCGATAACTTCAAACTTACCCAGTTCCTGCATCAGCTTGTAGCCGATATTGGCGGCTTCCAGGTTAGGGAAGATAAGGGTGTTGGCAGGTCCGCCAGCAAGCATCGAGAAGGGGAACAACTCGTTCAGCAGGCTTGGATTCAATGCCGCATTCACCTGAATTTCGCCATCCACAATCAGTTCTGGATGGGTCTTGTGCAGGATTTCAACAGCCTTTCGCTGTTTTTCAGGACCTTCGCCGCCCGATGAACCGAAATTCGAATACGACAGAAAAGCTACCCTTGGTGTCACCTTAAATTCCCTCACAGCCATGCAGGTCTGCAGCGTGATCTCAACGAGCTCTTCTGCAGTGGGGTTCTTGTTCACGGTGCAATCAGCAAAGAATACAGGTCCCTGTTTGGTAATGATGATGTACATACCCGAAACAACATTGGCGCCGGGATGACGGCCAATAACCTGCAATGCCGGCCTGATGGTGTCAGGATAGTTGCGCGTAAGGCCAGAAACCATGGCATCAGCCATGCCTACTTCGAGCATCATTGGGGCAAAATAGTTGCGGTGTGTCATGTGGCTGCGTGCTGCATTAAAGGTCATGCCCTTGCGCTGCCTCTTCATGAAAAGTGCTTCGGCAAATTGTTTTCTCTTTCCGTTTTGTTGCGGTGAACGCGGATCGATAATCTCGACGCCGTTCAGTTCGAGGTCGTTTTCCTTGATGAGGGTCTTGATCTTATTAACATTACCTAAAAGGATGGGCTCGGCGAAATTCTCGTTCATCACGATCTCGGCTGCTTTCAGCATCTTATAGTCTTCGGCATCGGCGAGGATAACGCGCTTAGGATTGTGTTTTGCCCTGGTCTTGATCTGGCGAAGCAGGGGATTTCCGATACTTAAGCGCTTGCGCAGTTCGTCCACATATGCATCCCAATTGGTGATGGGTTTGCGGGCAACGCCGGTTTCCATGGCAGCACGTGCCACAGCAGGGGCCACCCTTTCGATGAGCCTTGGATCGGTTGGTTTCGGGATGATGTACTCCTGACCAAACTTAAGGTTGTTCACATTGAAGGCAACATTCACTTCCTCAGGTACCGGTTCTTTGGCCAGCTGGGCAAGGGCTACCGAAGCAGCAAGTTTCATCTCGTCGTTGATCTCGCTGGCGCGCACATCGAGTGCTCCCCTGAAGATAAACGGAAATCCCAGCACATTGTTGATCTGGTTCGGGAAGTCGGAACGGCCTGTGGCCATGATGATGTCCTCGCGTGTCGACATCGCTTCGGTGTAGGAAATTTCCGGTGTAGGATTCGCTAGCGCAAACACAATCGGGTTGGTGTTCATGGCAAGCAGCATTTCTTTTTTCAGCACACCACCCACCGACAGGCCGAGGAACATATCGGCACCTTTAAGCGCATCAGCCAGGCTGATATCTGGCTTGTCGAGGGCAAACAATTTCTTGGTCTCGTTCAGGTCGGTGCGTTTTTTATGCAGAAAACCCTTGCTGTCGAACATCAGGATGTTTTCGGGCCTGGCGCCAAGTTTGATATACAGCTTGGTACAGGAAATGGCTGCTGCACCAGCGCCGTTAACCACAATCTTCAGGTTCTCTATTTTCTTTCCGTTGATTTCAAGCGCATTGAGCAAGCCAGCCGAAGTAATGATGGCTGTGCCGTGCTGGTCGTCGTGCATCACCGGGATTGGCAGTTCTTTTTTTAAGCGTTCTTCAATTTCAAAACACTCGGGTGCTTTGATGTCTTCGAGGTTGATGCCGCCAAAGGTAGGGGCAATGGCTTTAATGATCTGAATCAGTTTTTCAGGATCTTTCTCATTGATTTCGATGTCGAACACATCCACATCAGCAAAAACCTTAAACAGCAAGCCTTTGCCTTCCATCACCGGTTTTCCGGCTTCGGGGCCGATGTCACCCAGTCCAAGCACTGCAGTACCATTGGAAATCACAGCAACCAGGTTGCCCTTGATGGTGTATTTATACACATCTTCAGGGTTTTTGTAGATCGCCATACAGGGATCGGCCACTCCTGGCGTATAGGCCAGCGAAAGGTCGCGTTGTGTGGCATAAGGCTTTGAAGGGATAACCTCCAATTTGCCGGGCCTGCCAAGGGCATGGTAATTAAAGGCATCCTTATTGAATAATTTGTCCATAATGTAATGTTTTGTAATTCACCAAAATTACAAATAACATCAGCCTGATTTTCAGAAAAAACAACAAAACACGCTATTTAAACTCATTCTAAAAACCTGCTTGTGAAATGGTTGAAAAAGTGAGAGACCATTTCATTAAATGGGTTTAATGGGCTTATTATTGACATTTTAATGTCTAAATGGGCATATCCATCATGCGCGTTTAAACTTGCGGATATTTTGTACTTTTGCCCAAAGATTCAACAGCAATTCCATAATCAACACCAGGGCATGTACGCTTTTATCTCCGGAAATATTATTGAAAAAAACCCGGCATATGTGATTGTTGAAAATCATGGAATTGGTTATCAGTTGCATATATCGCTCAATACGTTCACAGCCCTCGCCGACCAGGCCCAGGCAAGGCTTTTCACCTACCTTGCCATTCGCGAGGATGCCCATGTGCTGTTCGGGTTCGCTGATGAGCGCGAACGTGCACTTTTTATGCAATTGATCTCAGTGAGTGGCGTCGGGGCAAACACTGCCAGGCTGATACTCTCATCGCTGAGCACCGACGAAGCCATCGATGCCATTGCCACAGGCAATATTCTGGTGCTTCAGGCAGTGAAAGGAATAGGCGGGAAAACAGCCCAGCGTATTGTTGTCGACCTGAAAGACAAGGTGGCCAAAACTTCAGGAATACCTGAAAAAATAGGAATAATACACAATAGGTTAAGGGAGGAAGCGTTATCAGGTCTGTTAATCCTTGGGTTTAACAAAGCTGGTGCCGAAAAAGCCCTCGACAAGGTGCTGACGGTACATCCTTCACCTACGGTGGAATTGTTGATTAAGGAAGCGTTGAAGATTTTGTAATGGCTGTATCTGTGCAGCAGAAAAAGCCTTTTTGTGTGGAGAATTAAACAGGGAAAGCCATTGATCCGGTTTGTGAAGTACGTATTTCCATTTATTATCCTGACAGCCATGCTGATATTGGCTGTGGGAAGCGATGCTGCAACAAACCCGCCCGTAAAGCCTGCCCGGCCGGCCTTCATTCCCAACGCACAGACACCTGACACAAGTAAACCCGTTTATCCGATCCCGGCAGACCAGGGAAATCCTTATCAGCAGCTCGACGACCAGTCGCCTTTTTACCTGAAAGACCCACCGAACATCAAACGCGACATCGTGTACGATCCCGTTACCGGACAATATACCTTCGTATCTAAGGTCGGTGATTTTCAATACCGTGAGCCGGTGTCGATGAGCATGAGCGAATACCGCAACTTCGACAATAAGAAAGGTATTCGCGCTTACTGGAAAGAACGGACAAAGGCTGCCGGCACCCAAACGAGTTCCTCCATTATACCGGCCATTTACATTGGTGGCGAGGCATTCGACAGGATTTTTGGCGGCAACACCATCGATATCAGGCCACAAGGTTCAGCTGAGGTAACCTTCGGCGTCAGGAGTGTAAACCGCGAAGATCCACAGCTCGATGTGAGGCAGCGACGCACCACGAATTTTGATTTTCAGCAGAAAATTCAAATGAATGTGATTGCTAAAATCGGTGATAAAATCGAGTTCAAAACCAACTACAATACCGAGGCAACCTTTCAGTTCGAAAACAAACTCCAGCTGAAATACGAGGGCAAGGAAGACGAAATCATCAAGCTGATTGAAGCCGGTAATGTAAGCATGCCCCTCAACACCACCCTCATCAGTGGCAGTCAGTCGCTCTTTGGGATCAAAACCAAGATGCAGTTTGGCCGCACCACCGTGACTACCGTGTTTTCGCAACAGGAAAGCGAATCGAAAAATATTACCGTTCAGGGTGGTGCGCAAACCAATAAATTCAACCTCAGCAGTCTTGACTACGAAGAAAACCGGCACTTTTTTGTGAGCCAGTATTTTCGCGACAAATTTGAGTCTTCGCTGACCACATTGCCCATCGTGTCGAGCGACATCAACATCACCAAGATCGAGGTATGGGTCACCAATATCGGTGCAGCCGTTGATGAAAACAGAAACATTGTGGCCTTCACCGACCTTGGCGAAGGCAAACAGGAGTGGATCTATAACAAGGAAATTCAGCCTAAAATCGGTCCTCCACTGCCAACAAACCGATCAAACAACCTGATAACGCGGCTCGATACCGCCAGCATTCGCAGCATCAATACTGTAACCGCCTACCTCACCGGTGACCCGTTTAAAGTGGGAAAAAACAGCTATATGGTTCCGGGTCAGGATTTTGAGAAAGTTGAAAACGCGCGGAAGCTGAGCCCATCCGAGTTTTCGTTCAACAGCAAACTGGGTTTTATTTCGCTCAACACCACACTGAATTCGGACCAGACGCTGGCAGTAGCCTATCAATACACAGTGATCGGTTACGACAGCACTTTTCAGGTGGGTGAATTTTCGGATCAGGGCATCAATACCCCAAAATGTCTGACGGCCAAGCTGCTCAAAAGCACCTCCATCAACACCCGCATGCCCATGTGGAACCTGATGATGAAAAACGTGTACTCAATTCGGGCATTTCAGGTCAACAAGGACGACTTTACCTTTAACATCCTGTATAAGGGAAACCAGAATGGCGTTCCCACAGGCTATTTCACCGAAGGAAATGATGATGTTAAAGGCATTCCGCTCGTCCACCTGATGAACCTCGACAACCTGAATCAGCAGCTGAATCCGATACAGGGAGGTGATGGTGTTTTCGATTTCATCGACAATGCCGCCTCAAACGGAGGAACCATCAACTCGAACAATGGCCGTATTTATTTCACCGTACTCGAGCCTTTCGGGAGCCACCTGAGAAACAAGGTGTTTCCGGATGATCCGGACCTGGCCAACAAATATGCTTTCGACTCACTCTATACCCTCACCAAATCGGGTGCAGAGCAGTTCCCCGACAAAAATAAGTTTATCCTCGAAGGATTCTACAAATCGCAAGCCGGGAGCGAAATTAACCTGAACGCGCTCAACGTGCCACAAGGATCAGTTCGTGTGACGGCAGGTGGTGTGCCTTTGGCCGAAAATGTGGATTATACTGTTGACTACACCCTCGGCAGGGTGCGCATCATCAACGAGGGGATCATGAGCTCGGGTCAGCCCATCAATATTTCGCTCGAAAGCAACACCATGTTCAGCATACAGCAAAAACGTATGATGGGACTGCGCGTTGATCATGAAATCAACAAGGACTTCAAAATCGGTGGTACCCTCTTAAACCTGCACGAGCGGCCGTTGACCCAAAAAGTAAACTATGGTGACGACCCCATTTCAAACACCATTTATGGTCTCGACCTGAGTTATCGCACACAGTCGCGCTGGCTTACCAAAATGATAGATAAGATTCCGGGCATCAGCACCAAAGAAGTTTCAAGGATCAATTTTGATGGCGAGTTTGCTCAGTTTCTGCCCGGCCATGCCAAAGCCGTCGGCAAAACCGGAACCTCCTATATTGATGATTTTGAAGGAGCCAAATCGACCATCGACCTGCGGCAACCCAACACCTGGTTCCTGGCCAGTACCCCGCAGGGACAGCTTGACCTCTTCCCTGAAGCGTCTTCTGGCACCGGCCTTGCCTATGGCAAAAACCGGTCGAAATTGGCCTGGTACATCATCGACCCCTTGTTTTATGACCGTTATGGCACCTTGCGTCCGCCCAATGTGGACAAGAATGAGCTGGCCAGGCATAGTGTCAGGCAGGTACTCGAAACAGAGGTTTTCCCGAACAAGCAGCTGCCTTCGGGCATCCCGACAAATATTGCCGTGCTCAACCTGGCTTACTATCCTTCGGAAAGGGGGCCCTACAACTATGATGTGATGCCTTCAACATTCTCGCAGGGGATGAATGCATTCGGTCTGCTTGAACGGCCCGACACCCGTTGGGGAGGTATCATGCGCCGGATCGAGTCGACCGACTTCGAAGCCACCAATATAGAATACATCGAGTTCTGGATGATGGATCCGTTTACCGAAGACCCCAACAACCCTGGCGAATTGTACATCAACCTGGGTGATGTGTCAGAAGACATCCTGCGCGACGGCAGAAAATTCTATGAAAACGGCCTTCCCGTTTCAGAGGCTGTCGAGAATGTCGACACAACCATCTGGGGCCGTGTGCCTACACTGCAGGCTCTGGTGGAATCCTTCAGCAGCCTCCCGGGCTCAAGGCAGTTTCAGGATGTGGGCTATGATGGCTTGCGCGACATTGATGAACGCAGTTTCCAGGAACCCGACTTCCTCGATATCATCCGCACCCAGTTTGGTGCCGAATCAGACGCCTACAAGCTCGCAAACGAAGATCCTTCAGCAGATAACTTCCAGTATTTCAGGGGATCGAAGCTCGACAGCGATTCGCGCTATGGCAGCATCCTTGAGCGTTACAAAAACTTCAACGGGCCCGATGGAAACTCACCTACCGATGACCTGAACCCTGAGGCCTACCCCACCAGCGCCACTTCGATGCCCAATGTGGAAGATATTAACCGCGACAACACCCTGAGCGAAGCCGAGCGTTATTTCCAATACCGCATCAAGCTCGATCCGAACAAGATGAATATTGGTGAAAACTACATCACCGATATACAGGATGCTACAGGCATTGACCTCGGTAACGGCTCTACCGGCGAAGTAAAATGGTATCAGTTTAAGATTCCGGTGAGCCAGCCTGAGCGCGTTGTGGGCAATATCGAAGATTTCAGGTCGATCCGTTTCATCAGGATGTTTTTCAAGGGATTTGAAAAGCCCATCGTTGCCCGTTTTGCCACCCTTGAACTGGTGCGTGGCGAATGGCGTAAATACCGTTACAACCTCGAATCGGCAGGAGAGTATGTTGTTGATGATCACGCCAATAATACCCGTTTTGATATTTCGGCAGTGAATATTGAAGAAAACGGACGCCGCGAACCCATTCCTTATGTGGAACCTCCGGGAATCGAGCGCGAGATCAATTACGGCACCACAAGCCTTGTTCAGCTCAATGAGCAGTCGATGCAGTTTACCGTTGAAAGCCTGCAGGACGGCGATGCCAGGGCAGCCTTTAAAACCACCGATTTCGATTTCAGGAAGTACAAGAAACTGAAAATGTATGTGCATGCCGAAAAGCTGCTCGAATCGGAAGATTTGGAGTATGGCGATCTGACAGTGTTCATCCGCCTGGGTTCCGACTTCACCGAAAACTACTATGAATATGAAATCCCGGTGAAATTTACGCCATGGGGAACCTCTTATATCGATCGCGAAGGCATCTGGCCCGATGTAAACCGCTTCGATATTGACCTCGAAGCGCTGGTTGCCATCAAGCAAAACAGAAACATCGCCATGCGCGATCCCAACTCGGACATAAGCCTCATGTATCCTTACATCGAATATATCGGCGACCACAAGGTCAAGGTGCTGGGTAGTCCGAGCATCAGCGATATCAACGGCATCATGATCGGGGTCAGAAATCCCAAGCGCTTAAGCCTGAATACCAGTGATGATGGCAACCCGAAAAGCGCCGTTATCTGGGTCAACGAGCTCAGGGTGACTGATTTCGACAACAAAGGCGGCTGGGGAGCGACGGCGCGCATGGAAACCATGTTGGCCGACATTGGCCGTGTGGTGGTGTCCGGCGCACACTCCAGTCCGGGATTTGGCAGCCTCGATATGAAAGTCAATGAAACTTCGCGCGAAGCCAAAACCAGTTTCGATGTGGCCACCGACATCGATCTTGGCAAGTTCCTTCCTGCCAAAACCGGGCTTAAGGTGCCCATGCATTTCGACTATGGCGAATCGCATATTAAGCCCGAATACAACCCGCTCGATCCTGACATTAAACTTAATGACGACCTGGATTCCTATCAAAGCAAGGATTCACAGGACTCGCTGAAACGCATTGTGAAAGACTATACCCAGCGAAAGAACATCAACTTCATCAATGTGCGCAAGGACCGTGTCGACAGCAAGCGGCCTCCAAGGATTTATGATGTTGAAAACCTGAGTGTATCTTATGCCTATAGCGAAATCTATCACCGCAATATCGACCTTGATTTCGACTTGCGTAAGACCTATCGCGGCGGCATAGGCTATACCTTTAACAACAATCCGAAAAATATTCAGCCGTTCTCCAAGCTCAAATGGGCCTCTAAACCAGCATTCCAGCTGATTAAGGACTTCAACTTTTATTACCTGCCGAAGAATTTCTCGTTCCGCACAGATATGAACCGGACCAACAACACGAAAAAATTCAGGAATAAGAGTGCCGGCGATATCATCACCTATCCCATTTATGCAAAAACCTGGACCTGGAATCGCAATTACGATTTCAAATTCGATTTCACCAAGGCGCTCACCTTCGATTTCACTGCCGGAACCAATGCCTATATTTATGAACCGGCCGGAAATCCTGACCGAGGCACCACAGCATACAACCAAAACAGGGATACCATCATGGATGAGATATTCCGCTTTGGTTCGAAAAGCAGCTATAACCAGACATTTAAACTGAATTATACTGTTCCGCTGAATAAAATTCCGGTGCTGAACTGGATCTCTGCCACTGCAGGTTATCAGGGAATGTACACCTGGACAGCCTCACCTTTGTCGGTGCAGGACCGCATCGGGAACACCCTGGGCAACCAGAACACCAAGCAACTCAACGGCAATGTCGACCTGGTGAAGCTATACAATAAGAACACCTACCTTAAAAACCTCAACACACCGCCAAAAGCTGCGAGGGGTTCGGGGCCAACGCCAAGGTCAATCGACGAAAAACAAGGGGCTGTTAAGCCTGCCACACCAAATCCCGAAGAAGCGATGGCTGACTCCACCGGACAAAAACCACGGGTCAACTATGCGAAAATCGTTGGTGATCAGCTGCTGAAACTGACCATGAGCATAAAGAAAGCCTCACTGAACTACACCCAGAACAACGGCATTCTTTTGCCGGGATTCATGCCTGAGCCGGACCTGTTGGGCTATAATTTCAACAGCGGCGCACCGGGTTGGGGATTTATCCTGGGAAGTGAAGCCGATATCAGGCAAAATGCTGTGGCCAATGGCTGGCTCTCGGGCGACTCCCTGCTCAACCAGGCTTATTCGAGGCGCTACACCGAGAATCTTGCCTATAAAGTAAACCTTGAACCCGTATCAGGACTTCGGATCGACATCAGTGGCGATAAGACCAGGGGATTGAACTTCCAGGAGTTTTTCAGGGCCGACTCAACAGGAACCTTCAGAAGCTTCTCCCCCACCGAAAGTGGCAACTTCAGCATGTCGTTCGGCATGTGGAACACGGCTTTTGTGAAACCACGTAAAGACGATAGTTCCGAGCTGTTCGACAAAATGCTCGACAACAGAAAAATCATTGCCGACAGGCTGGCCTACAAAAACCAGCAATGGATCGATGAAGGTGAAAATTACTATTACGATTCGGCCGGAGCCAACTATTTCCCTTACGGATACGGTTCTCAAGCCCAGGAAGTGTTGTTCTATTCGTTTATTGCGGCTTATCGCGGACAGGATGCAAAGACCATCAAAATGAATCCTTTCCCGAAAATACCCATTCCCAACTGGAGCATCAGTTACAATGGACTATCGAAAATTGAAGCACTCAAAGGAACCTTCAAGAACATTAACCTGACACATGCTTACCGATCATCATATGCCATTACAACCTGGCGTTCGAATGTTGATTTTGATCCCGAAAACCTCACAAAGACCTATGCCAATACCAACCTGTTTATCACCAGGTACGACCTCAGTCAGATAACGCTTACTGAGCAGTTTTCGCCATTGCTGGGGCTCGACCTTGCCTTCCACAACTCGCTCACAGCACGTGTCGAATACAAGAAACAACGCAACCTCACCATGAGCTTTGTGAACAACCAGCTGACAGAAGTTGCAGGCAGTGAAATCGTGATAGGTTCAGGGTATCGCATCAAAAACCTTTCGCTCATCCTGTCGTCGGTAACCGGCGGAGGCCGCGCTACGCGTTCGAGCAACGACCTTGTGCTGAAAGTCGATCTTGGCTTCAGGACCGACAAAACCACCTTGCGCCGTATCGATGAAAACAACAGCCAGGTATCGGCCGGACAAAACCGAATAAACATTTATGTTACTGCTGATTATATGATCAACGACAGGTTTAACCTGCAGGCATTTTTCAAGCGTGATATGAGCGATCCGTTTGTTTCGTCACAATTCAAAAACTCGAACACCTTTGCGGGTATAACCATGCGTTTCAACCTGGCGCAATAATTCACAACGCTGTTTTTAAGCCCGTATAAATCCCGATTTTCGCACAGATTTTTACCCAAAATTTACATAAGCAGAGCCAAAAATCCTGTATATTTGACCCCGAATAAAATTTAAAACAAAACCTATGAATATCCCGGCAAACCTTAAGTACACCAAAGACCATGAATGGATCAGCGTTCAGGGAGACGAGGCCGTTGTTGGCATCACTGAATTTGCACAAAAAGAACTTGGTGACATTGTTTTTGTAGAGGTTGAAACACTTGACGAAACCCTTGACGCGGAAGAAACCTTTGGCACCATCGAAGCAGTAAAAACTGTTTCTGATATGTTCATGCCTGTTGGCGGTACTGTGATCGCATTCAATGAAACCCTTGTTGATGTTCCGGAAACAGTAAACAAGGACCCTTATGGCGAAGGTTGGATCATCAGGATTAAAATGACCGACAAATCGGAACTCGATGCGCTGCTCGATGCACAGGCTTACAAAGCCATTATTGAGGGTTAAACCGGGTGCTGCTTTTGAAGGCATTACTTAAATCACAATGGCCGGGAATACTGTGGAGTATCATCATTTTGGTGCTTACCGGTCTTCCCGGTAATTATTTTCCCCAGGTTACCACTTTCTGGGATTGGCTTGCCCCCGACAAGGGTGTTCACCTGTTTATTTTTGGTGTGCTCACCTTTTTGCTTCTTCTGGGACACCGCAAACAATATCCACTGAACAAGTTTCGTTATAGGCCCGTAGTCTTTGCCATCACGGTGAGCATGTTATATGGTGGACTGACCGAATTTCTGCAGAGCAATGTCTTCATCAACAGAGACGGCAATGTGTATGATTTTCTGGCCAATACTGTGGGGTGTTTGCTGGGCGCATTGGTTTTTTATCTGGCATTCAGAAAAAAAAATCAAAATGTTGGCAAGATTTTTGAATAATTAGTAATTTAGCCACGCCATAGGTTTAGGCTTTCTTAACGCAAATTGCATCAGATATGGAAGTAAAGAAAACACCCAAAGCAGAACTCGAGAACAAACGGGTTATGTTTACTCAGATCGGCCTGATTCTTGCCCTTGCCATTGTGTTTCTGGCGTTTGAATATCGTAGCTACGACAAACGGACCATCGACCTGGCTCAGAGAACGGCAGAAAATATTCAGGAGGAAATTATTCCGATTACCGACCAGAAACTCAAACCACCCCCACCTCCACCACCAAAACAGGTCACTGTTTTGAATATCGTTGAGGACGAAGAAGAGGTTGAAGACATTGACATCAACGTTGACGTTGACCAGAAAACCGTTATCGAAGTGTACGTTCCGCCTGTTAGGGAAGAGGAAGAAGTTGTTGAACAGGAAATTTTCACTGTTGTTGAATCTATGCCCGAATTCCCGGGAGGTGCCGGCAAAATGATGGAGTACATTGCAAAGAACATCAAGTATCCGCCAATGGCGCGCGAAAGCGGCGTTCAGGGTCGTGTGTTCGTGAACTTTGTTGTTGAACCCGATGGCCGTGTTTCAAACGTGAAAGTACTCCGTGGTATCGGCGGTGGCTGCGACGAAGAAGCCATCCGTGTGGTTGAATCAATGCCTAAATGGACTCCGGGCCGTCAGCGCGGAAAGGCTGTGAGGGTTTCTTTCAACCTGCCGGTTAGGTTTACCTTACAATAAGCCATTCACTGAAAAAATAAAAAGCGCCTCATCGGGCGCTTTTTTTGTTTTACCGCATTCATGCCTTCCCTTCAGCCGTCTGCTCGTCATTGTAAAAATCAAATACTATCCTGGCCTTTGCCTTACCCACCACCGCTGCCAGCTCTTCGAAGCTGCACTGGCTGATGTTTTTAACTGATTTGAATTTCCACAACAGCTTTTGTGCCGTACCCTGCCCAATGCCTTCGATGTCAGTCAAGGCAGACTTAATCAGGCCTTTTTCGAATTTCTTGCGGTGATGCGTAATGCCAAACCTGTGGGCTTCATCGCGCAATTGCTGAATCAGTTTCAACGATTCGGACCGCTTGTCGATATAGAGCGGCAGGGAGTCACCAGGAAAATAAATTTCTTCCAATCGCTTGGCAATGCCGATGATCGTAATTTTACCGCGCAAATCGAGTTTTTCGAGCGCACCCACTGCTGCTCCAAGCTGGCCTTTGCCACCATCGATAACGATCAGCTGCGGCAAGGTTTTACCCTCATGCAACAAGCGCTGGTAACGCCTGAACACAATCTCTTCCATCGAAGCAAAATCGTCGGGACCTTCAACTGTTTTAATGTTGAAATGCCTGTATTCGGCCTTGTTGGGCCTGGCTTTCCTGAACTGAACCATGGCAGCCACGGCATAATCGCCCTGGAAGTTGGAATTGTCGAAGCACTCGATCACCTCCGGAATTTCGGGCATCCGCAAATCGGCTTTCAGCTGGTTCAGTACGCGTTTCTGGTGCCTGTCGGGATCGACAAGGCTACGCTGTTTTTCAAGTTCCAACTTAAAATGCCTTGCATTGCGCTCCGACAATTCGAGCAGCTGCTTTTTGTCGCCACGCTGTGGCAAGGTGTATTTTACCCCATCAAGTGTAAAACCTGGATGAAAGGGAAGGATGATTTCTTTGGAATCGCCCGAAAAACGTTCGCGGAAGTCGGTAATGGCAAGCAGCAGCAAGTCCTCGGGACTTTCATCCATCTTTTTGCGTATCTCAACCGAATGCGACTGCACCACAGCACCTTGCACCACCTTCAGGTAGTTCACGCAGGCACTTTGCGGTTCGTCGATGATGGAATACACATCCACATCGCTGATGGCCGGGTTAACGATGGTCGATTTGCTGCGGTATTTTTCGAGGATTTCAATTTTTTCTTTAACCAGCTGTGCCTTTTCAAACGCCTGATTGGCTGCATGCGCCATCATCAGGGTTTTCAACTGCCGCACCACCACGGTAATATTGCCTTTGATGATTTCACGAATTTCGCCAATCATCTGTTGGTATTCGGCTGCTGACTGCAATCCCTCGCAGGGGCCTTTGCAGTTACCTATCTGATATTCAAGACACCGCTTGTATTTTTTCTCTGCAATGGTCTGTTCGTTGAGGTTGTAGGTACATGTCCTCACCTGGTACAGCTGCCTGATCAGGTCGAGCAAGGTGTGCATCATTCTGCCCGAGGCATAGGGCCCAAAATACTCCGATCCGTTTCTGCTCAGGTTGCGCGTTGGGAAGATACGTGGAAACAGTTCGTTGGTAAGGCAAATCCATGGATAGGTCTTGTCATCTTTAAGCAACACATTATAGCGGGGCTGAAGCTGCTTGATGAGGTTGTTTTCGAGCAGAAGGGCGTCAGTTTCGGTTTCAACCACGATAAACCTGATGTCGGCAATTTTCTTCACAAGCACCCTGAGTTTGCCGGTTTGAGTTTTGCCAAAATAGCTGCTTACGCGCTTATGCAGGTTTTTGGCCTTTCCGACGTATATAATTTTGCCTGTATCGTCAACATATTGATAAACCCCGGGGTTCGAAGGGATGGAAGCAATGGTGTTAGCCAGTTGCCGTGGAAATTCCGGTGCTGTATCCTGCGTATTCATTTTCGCACCAAAGGTAGGACGAAAACCTGTCAGTCATCAAGGTTATTGCTTCAGCCCGTCCCAGCCCTGGGCTTTCAGCGGAATCAGCTGATCATCGGTGGTGACCATGGCCACTTCGCCGGTGTTTGCCGTCATATGGCCAATGATGCTGATGCTTTCGATGTGCCTGATTTTTTCAAAATCAGCCTGGCTAACGGTAAAGAGCAGCTCATAATCTTCGCCTCCATTGAGCGCAGCAACTGCAGGTGCCATTCCAAATTCCTCGGCCACCCTGACAGTGGTCGGATCGATGGGTATCTTCGGTTCATAAATCCTGCAACCAAGTGCTGAGGCTTTGCTCAGGTGAAGCAGCTCTGAAGCCAGTCCGTCAGAAATGTCAATCATCGAAGTAGGCCTAACACCTGCCTCACGCAATGCTGCCACTACATCCATGCGGGCTTCGGGTTTCAGCTGGCGCGAAAGCACATAGTCGAACCCATCCAGATCGGGTTGCACCGAAGGATCGGCTTTAAACACGGCCTTCTCCCTTTCGAGCAGGAGCAGCCCCATATAGGCTCCACCAAGGTCGCCACTCACACAGATCAGGTCGCTCTCACCGGCTCCGCCGCGGTAACAAACCTGGTCGGTAGCGGCTTGCCCGATGACAGTGATTGAAATAAACAAACCCGATTTGCTCGAAGTGGTATCGCCTCCAACCAGGTCGACCTGATATTGGGTGCAGGCCAGACGCAAGCCTTCATAAAACGCTTCGAGGGCTTCGACCGAAAACCGGTTCGAAACGGCAATTCCTACAACGATTTGCTTAGGCTCGGCATTCATGGCAGCCATGTCCGAAAAATTCACCACAGCAGCTTTATAGCCAAGGTGTTTCAAAGGTGTGTACATGAGGTCGAAATGCACCCCCTCGACAAGCAGATCGGTCGACACCAGCGTGCGGAAACCACTATTATCGATAACCGCAGCATCGTCACCTACCCCTTTTATGGAGGATGGGTTGACCAGGGTGATGCCATCGGTGAGTAAATCAATCAGGCCAAACTCGCCCAACTCATTCAGTTCGGTACGGTTTTCTTCTTTTTCTGACAACATGGCTTTGTTGTTTAATACGTTATGATCAATGAATTTGAATGAATGCTCAGAGGCTATTTCATCCTTTGCCTGTAATATGCAGCGTTTTTCTCATCATCGAACCTGGCGTAAATATTGGTCAGGTATAAGGCATAATCAGGATCAGGATTGATGGCCCAGAGTTTTTTGAAATAACCCAGGGCTGTTTTCATATCAGCAGTGGCAACATCCAGCTCTTTCAGCAGATGGGCATATTGCTTGCGGGTTTTGTTTTTCTCATAAGCGGCCATCTCAGTCACATAGCGGTTGTCGCCAAGCTGGTAGTAGCGCTTTGCTTCCCAAAACAGCGCATCCACATTGCTCCCGTTTAACTTCAGCAACTGCTGCGCGATCTTATTGCAGGCTTCATTGCGGTTCAGTTTGCGGTTTGCCTGGAAGTACTGCATCGTCAGCACCTCACCCTTCTCCGCTTCCTCAAGCTGTGGCCACAGTCCGATAGCGTGTTCATATTGTTCGCTGATCACAAATAGTTCAAAGAGCCGCTTTCTGCTGTCAGCCGCCTGCGCACTTTCGGGAAACTGCTTTTCGAGTGGCTCGAGCATCATCAATTCTTTCGAAATGTTTCCGGCTTCCCGATACATCTTTGCCAAAGCTCCATAGGTTTTGGGACCGGCTTGCTGATAATAAATCGCCAGTTTATAGTGGCTTTCGGCAACAGCCTGATCTCCGGCAAGTGCAGCCGCGTTGCCTGCCTGCTCATACACTGTGCATTGTGCCTGTGTTGCAGCCTGATCGTGGCTGGCGATGATTTCTTCGTATAATTTCAGGGCGCGGGCATAATCCCCGGCAGCCAAAGCCGCATCGGCCTGTGGCAGGGCATTGGTCAGTTTCGCTGTGCTCACACAGGAGGAGAGCAGCAGCAGCAAAACCAATGAAGCGCCTGCCACGCGGAATACAGTATTTGTCGTCATTTTTATCATGGCGGCAAAGGTAGCGGTTTTCTGTTAATTGATTGACCTGTCTTCAGGGCAGGCTACTCAGCAGGCTGGGGAACCAGCAGCAGTTTCGAGGTGTCGTGACCCCTTTGGGCGGCTTTGTCCACCAGTATTTCGTAAGTCTGCTGATTCATCTGTGGCGTGCGGCTCAATACCCACAGGTAATCATCCGTGGTGCTGCCAATGAGCGCGTACTGATAATCTTTGGTGTCCAGTTCGAGGATAAGGTAGTCAGCATAAAAGATCCAGAAAAACGACACCTTCAGCCATCCTGTTTGCGCCGGATCGGCCAGTTTGGCTTTCCCAACGGCCGTCTTCTCCGGTCCATCGAGGGTGTGTTTGTGCCCTCTGTTGATGACTTCGATCCTGCCGTTTTCGAGCAGCTTGTAGGTAGCCGTCACCCCAACAAGGTCCTTCTCGAAGCGGTGCGGAAAACGGGCAATCTCATACCATTTACCTGCATAACGGTTCAGATCAACCTGACTGACAATCATTTTTTCTTTCACTTTCCCTGATGAGGCACAGGAGCCGGTAAATAATGCCATAAGTATCATGATTGAGAAGATTAGCAGGTGTTTAAATGATGACCGAATCATAATGACTTTATTTGATTGCATGAAAACGAATAAAATATGGTTAAGTAACTCACATTTGCTGATGCATTTGATAAAATGTGTATATTCGTCAAATCTCAGCTCAAAGTTAAGGGTTTATACGCAATACTTAATCGGTTTTTATTGCAAGAAAACTGTTATGAAGGGGCCTTTCGCCATATATGCTGTCAATTTGCTAATGCATCCGATTACTCAGGCACTAGTGATTGCCGTGCTTATTTGTTTGTTGCTCCCCGATTTCTTTCAAAAATATACCATTCGTCCGGTTAATGAGATCATCTTAAAAGGGGATAACATCCGCGAATACCACGACATCGACCAGGACGGAAACTCCGAAATTATTAATAGTGGAAATGCAGATAATCGTGCTTTCCTTACTGTGTTTAATCAATTTGGCGTGGTAGACCAGTGGAATTTCGATGGCAATTATGCCCCCGATGGAAAGCGCTACGCCCTCGGGGACTACAATAATGACGGAATTAAGGAAATCTTTCCGTTGGTGGCGCGGAATGACTCACTGTTCATCAATGGAATTGACATACGGCAGACGGGTAAACTAATGTTTTCTGAGCGTTTTCTGGTTGAACTTCCAACTTCAGGTACAAATCTCTTTGCTGTTTTCTCCCCACAGCTTGCCGATTTAACCGGCGACGGCATTAAGGAAGTGGTTTGTGTTAACTCTGCAGGATTTGGGCTTGTGCCACGGCGGGTGGTAGCCTACGATATTCAGCATGACCATGTATTCACTTCAGTCGAATTGGGTGCTTTTTGCAGTGACCTGCAGATCGATGATCTTGATGCTGACGGGAGACCCGAACTTTGTGTATCCAATTATGCCTCAGCCAACTATAAAGACACCCTGGACATTATGCACGATCATGCCGCTTACCTGATTGTACTCAACCATGACCTCAGTTTCCGCTTTGCCCCCATCAAATTTTCAGGTGATTATGCCTCCTGTCAGGCATTTCCGGTCAAGACAAACCAGGGAACACGGTTGGTGACAATTATACGTTATGAGGGCCAAGACAATAAGCCGGATTTGCTCCTTCAAATCCGCGATGCAGGTGGAGAGGTGCTTGAGGAAAAGATCCTTGAGAATTCCTCTGAATATTGTCAAACGATCATGAACTTCCAAACCATTCATGGTCTGAGCAGAATGTGTGTCATTAAAAATGACCAGACGGTTAGCTTGCTTGACGGGGAGCTGGATTTGCTTGGCAGCACCAGGCTATACACCAACAATATTTTACCGGTCCAGTTTACCGATGCGGATCAGGATGGAGAGCTGGAATTGTTGCTTTCAGGCAATAAACCTGGGCAGTTTGTCATTCTGAGACAGAATCTTCAGCACCCGGTATCGTTCATTACATTACCAACTTCTTCACCTGCAACACCATCAAATATTCTACGCAACAACCTTCCTCCACAGCTTGGCATACAGGTAAACAACAGGTTTTATACGTATGAGTATGCGTTTAATCCGATGGTTTATTGGCGCTACCCTATCTATTTGTTGGTGTATAGCCTTGTTTTTGCCTTCATCCTGCTGATCCGGCGCATACAATACATTCAGCTAAGGAAAAAATATGAGACAGAAAGAAAGCTGACCGAAATGCAATTGATTTCGCTGCAAAACCAGATGGATCCGCATTTCACTTTTAACGTACTGAATACCATTGGATCGGTTATTCTGCAGAATAAAAGTCAGCAATCGTATGATATGCTGATGAAGTTTTCAAAAATGATCAGGGCCACCATCCATTCGGCAGACAAAATCTGCCGTTCACTGAAAGAGGAATTGGATTTTATGCAGAACTATATTGAATTGCAGCAATCGCGCTATGGTGAAGCATTCACTTTCAACCTTGATGTGGCCGATGACATCGACAAGACACAGAACGTGCCAAAGATGGTGGTGCAGACTTATGTTGAAAATGCCCTTAAGCATGGGCTATTGCCAAAAGAAAATGGAGGTGGGTTTATTCAGGTGAAGGTGCGGCACGGCGATGAGGGGCTCGAGATCAGCATCATCGACAATGGTGTGGGCAGGAAACAGGCCAAAAATAATGGTTCAAGCTCAACGGGCGTTGGCCTGAGCATCATGAAACAGTATTACAGCGTACTCAACAATGGCAACAAGCGCCCCATCACCGAAACCTTTGTCGACCAGTACGACGCAGATGGCAATGCCTCAGGTACCAGGGTGACCATATGCATTCCCGATGGGTTTGTGTTTCCTTAAGGCTTTTCGTTGCAATGGCTGCTGAAGTGAAGTGATTTGCTGAAACCTGCCAGCTTACTCCTTTCTTACTAAAGCAATCAAGTGAACAATCCCACCAGCCACTTCAATATCCCCCAGATCATTTTCCCCAGCCAGATGGCCAGTTTTACCGCCAGTACAATGACAATCAGCAGGATTTTGAACGCCCAGGTCAGCATCCAGCCGATCAGGGTGATCAGGATGGTGATGCCGGTGTAGTTCAGCAGCCCCTGTAAGCCAAACACCAGGGCAGCAACAACAACCGTGAATAGAAAGGATATTCCAATGCGTAAAATCACGCTGGGTATGGCCTCACCAAAGCGCTGACACTGGCGCCAGATCCATTTGCGCAGGAAGAACACTGTAAGCGCAAAAGCAAGGGTCTGCGACCATGCATGATAGTCGTAGAGGAGACTGCCAGGCCTGTTGATAAAGCCAGCATAATCGAGCACAAGGTTCACTTCGCTGAAATAGCGGTACACCACAAAGCTACCAAAGAAGGCCATGAGCCAGGTGGCAATGCTGGTACCAAAGCGGAAAGAATCGTCAATTTTTTCGACGACAGCATCAAGGGCTGCATCAACTTCTTCCTGAATTTCATAGGTGCCTATGTTTGAAGCCTTCATCAGCATACGCCTGGCACGGGTATACATCCGGGCTTTGGCCGCCGCAACCCCACTTTTCCAGTAACTTAACGAAACTTCATAGATCGGGCTCAGCCCCGGCACAATTTCGTAGGTGCTCCCATGAAACAGCATCACATAGTCTTTCCCTTTGAAGCTGTAATGCAACTCCCAGCTGTCGATTCTGTCAACATCGAGTTGCTGGAACTGCATGGTGTGGATATCGGTTTTGGCTTTGTGCGCCTTAACGAGGTATTCATCAACGAATTTGTTCAGGTGATTGCCTTCGGGTAGCTGACCTGTTTCGAGTTTCGGTTTGTTTACACGCAGCACATTGTACGACTCATAGCTTTCGTATTCATCGAGAAACTGAGGGAAGCGGTCGTACACCTCCCCATGGATGACACAGGTTGCCTGGTTGGTATAGCTCAACTCGCGTTTCACATAAAAATGGTGCATCAGCCGCATATGTCCCTGACAGGTAGGACAGGTATTGCGACCCGATCCACTGCACATCGGGCAGGTAATTTTTCCACGCCCACTGCAAGTATGGCAAGTTACTTTTCCGCTGCCTCCGCAACCTCCGCACGTCCTTCTCCCACTGCCTCCGCACGAGCTGCAACTCTCATTCACCGTTTGATAGGTTGTTTTTGTCTGGTAGTAGCCACCACCCGAACTGCCGCTTTGTGGCACCCACACCTGTTCGCTACGCGAAATCTGCCGCGATTTGGAGCCACGGCCTCCACACGAGCTGCAGCTGTTTGATCCGGAGCCCCCACAAGAGGTACACCGCAAGCTCCCTGCTCCAGCACACGAGGTGCATGTTACAATTTTAGCACCGCTGCACCTGATGCAGGTGATCCAGCCCTTGGCACCACAATGGTGGCAGTTTTCGATGTGCTGTGAGCCACTGACAATGTAATTGGTTGTGTTGTCCGTGAATTGCTTCACCTCAGGAAGGCCAATATCCCACGAATTGAAATCGGTGAGCTTAAACAGCGTCCTTGCCGGGATGTTTTGCCCGGTATATGGCTCATGCCCCTCGTGCCGGCCCCTTTCTTCATACTGGCTACGCACACGAATGGGATACGCCGGCTTGTAGTAAATGGCATTTACCTTGATCTTATCACCCAGGTTTTTATAAGGATGGTGTGGCACACTGTCTGCCCAACTATTAATGCGCTTTCTGAAAGCCGCTTCCAACTGACTGTTTCCAATTTCTTTTTCTTCGTAAATAAACTTCTCTTTCATCGGTTCACCATATTAATTGTTCACTCAAATGCTGACTGCAGCTTAAACAGCCGGATCTTCCTCCTGCGCTGATTCATCGTCTCCATCAGCTACAGCCGGATCGTTTCCGGGTCTGGCCACAGGGTTGATATCCGGTAAAAGGATGACGAGTTTAAATAAAAATGGCAGGCTGAAAATCAGAAAAGCAATGATGAAAATGGGGCTGAGTAGTGCCATACCAAGCTGCGGACTGCGTCCTGAAAGCTTAAGCACATTTACTGACTGGTAGCCTAAGCGTCTCCAGAAGTTTGGTGTCAGCTTGTCGGAAACGATGAGGCTGTCGGCTACCACTGCATTCAGGTAATAGGCAGCCCTGGTTTTACCCACCCCCAATCCTTCGAAAGCCACGAAAAACGGATGGGTTTTTCCCGGCTCTTTTTGCAATACCTCCTCAAGACGAAGGTGGCGGGTTGTTCGTGCCTGGCTGATGGTGGTATCGGTGCTGCACCAGGCTGTCTGGACCAAAAACAACAACACGAATAAAGGAAGCAATTTTTTCATTTTAGAGGAATTTAAATGAAAATGATTGAATATCAATTCATAAGACAAAGAATGATTTCCTTATGAAACTACCAGAATAGGACTACTAAAATTAAGGAATAAACAATCAAATATTTTGATTATCAATATTTTAGAATCATTCTAAATTATTCAGGGCGTTTTGATCCTTCGAAAAACGTTCAACTTATTGATTAAGTGAATGATAAGAATTAGTCCGGCAAGGTACAGGGCGGCATTGCCAATGAAATCACCATGGGATGCATAAAAGGTCATTTCATCGCGCCTGAAAACAACGCCTTTAAGGACTGCTTCTTTTCCGTAGAAGGTGCTGTTAACGATTTCCCCTTTAGGATTGATAAGGGCAGTGATGCCGGTGTTGGCCACCCTCACCATCCACCGGCCGGTTTCGATGCAACGGAGCCGGGCGTAGGCCAGGTGCTGTTGATATCCACCCGGAGTATCCCACCAACCATCATTTGTGATGAGCACAATAAAGTCAGCACCCTCCACAGCCTGATCAGCACTAAGGCTGCCGTAAACCGACTCGAAACAGATCACCGGTGCAATTTGCGTTGATTTATTCAAGGTAAATGTGCGTGTCTCACCATGGACACCATACCTTCCGAAAAAACCACCTGATCGCTCAATCATGGATTGGAAAGGCTTCATCAGGCTGTAAAATGGCTGCTTTTCGACAAGGGGAACCAGTTTCGATTTGTGGTACACCTGGAACGCATCTTTGTTGCACAACAAGGCCGAATTGTACAATACATAGGGATTTTCAACCTGAATAACTGCATCAGCATCTTCGGTCGCTTTTTCAGCTTTTTTGCGTGTGAATGCACCGAGAAAAAGGGATGATTCAGGATAAGCTTCAATGGCTCTCAATAAGGAATTCAGTGAAACGGACTGCTCCAGGCTATCCTCATCCACCGCCTGTGTAAGCACCGTTTCGGGCAGGATCAGCAAACTGACTTCTGGGGTGATCCCCTGTTCAATCAGCCTTATCATTTTCTCAATTTGCTGTACCTCAGTCATTCCGTTGAATTTTTCAGTCCGGGGATTGATGTTGGGTTGCACCGCCATAAATGTGACTCCTTCACCCTTATCAGCTGCCGTAGTAAGCTGATAGGAAATGCCAATTGGTCCGCCAATCAGGATAAGCAACAGCATCAATGGCAAAATCAGAGCCTTAGTGGCATTTTTCTCAAGCAAAGCGAGCAGCTGATAAATCATCCAGTTCGACAGCAGCAGCCAGGCCGTCCCTCCCGTTACGCCGGTGTAGCGGTACCATTGAATCCATTCAGGCTTAAAAGCCAAGCCGTTTCCCAGGTTAAACCAAGGCCACGACAACTCCCAATGCTGGTGCAGGAATTCGAAAGAAAGCCAAAATACCAGTAAGGCCAGCAAACTGATTGAAGGTGAATTAAAGGTTTTCGTTGTGCGGCGCCACAACAACATGACCGCGGTCATATAGGCAGCATTGAACAGCTGCGCCATCAAACTCCCTGTAACTGTTGAACTGTACATCCACCAACCGGCCAGCAGGTGAAACAGAAAAAAGCCGGACATGCTGGCCAGAAAAGCGGCATCTCTGCCTTGGGCAACTTTACCGTTGAGCCACAACATGGGCACAAGCCCGACAAAGAGCAATACCGGATACCCATTTGGTCCCCAGCCCAGGTTTAGCAACATGGAGCTGACGCATGGTAAACCAAACAGCAGTAATTGTTTCGGGCCTGGAATGCGCATTGCTGACAACTGTAAGTGTTTCCCAAAGCTACGACATAAACTTTTTCCGCCTTATTTTAAAATCTTAACAGATGTCATCGGCATGAAATAAAAAGTAAAACCGTTCTGTCAGCGATTGACAGAACGGTTTATCGTCCTTGCGGGACCTGAAATTGGTTGTGTAATCAGTTAAAAGAAATCAGTAGTGGGCACTTAAAACCCACTGATTATTAATTGATTACTATATTGTTCTTTGACATTTTTGTAATTGCACTTTGTAAGTATCTCTCTTACAGGAGTTTTGTCCAGTAGAGATATGCT
>Ga0180007_10000423_pt1 | contig 72358 bp, 74 predicted proteins | sample MM_PC_MetaG_FD_121122 | JGI IMG/M metagenome (GOLD analysis project Ga0180007, IMG submission 121122) | Groundwater microbial communities from the Aspo Hard Rock Laboratory (HRL) deep subsurface site, Sweden - MM_PC_MetaG | ecosystem: Environmental > Aquatic > Deep subsurface > Groundwater... | reverse complement strand
GACTCCAATTAAGCCCCAAACCAATGCTTTAACTAACATATAGGAAGGCATCATCCATTTTTTTGATTTTATTCTTAAACCAATAAAATCACCAAGTGATGCTAAAAAGAAAAACTTTATGAATCCACTTAGTAATTTGTTATTACTTGCAAACTGCAAAAAGAAGTCTCTTGTTACGATATAAACCATAAATATTGTACCAAATAAAACAAGTATTGAAATCCAATAATCCTTTTTCATATTACCCTCTATTAATTCTTCAAATTTATTTATAACTTTTAAGAGAAAACAATCGTTATACTTACGTTCAATTATATCATATTTGATGAAACAAAATAATGAAATCCACAAGAAAATAACGTCAATACATGTAATATGTACTAACGTTATTTTTTATTGTATGATTTGTTAATCTTTTTTACATGGGTTTTGAAAGACTTCAGAAATTTCAATTTGTGAATATTCAGAAAATAGATGTTCAAGTTTTACTAAAGTATCTTTATTAATTTGGTAATGATTCCAAGTGCCGTTTTTATGTGAAATCACAATATTTGATTGTTGAAGCACCTTCATATGATGCGATAAAGTTGGCTGAGTAATTGATAAATCTTCAAGTAATTGACAGGCACAAAGCGTTTTTCCTTTCAAAAGAGAAAATATTTTAAGTCTTGTTGGGTCACTTAATGCTTTAAATTGATTTACAAAATCAAAATTTTCCATATGATCACATCCTATACTGTATTATAAACAGAATATAGATTGCTGTCAATATGAAATAGAATCAAAAAAACTCTCAAAACTGAGAGTTTTCTTTTAAAACTTTTTATTCAATTGAAATGTATTTCTTTTCTTTTACGTTTGTTCCTTGCTTAGGTACAAACAATTTTAAGATTCCTTTGTCGTATTCTGCTTTAATATCTTTTTCTGCAATGTCTTCTCCAACATAAAATGTTCTAGCAGAACTACCTAAAAATCTTTCTCTTCTAATATAATGGTTATCTTTTTCTTCTTTGTTTTCTTCTCGTTTGGCTTCGACGGTTAAATAGCCATTATCCAAACTGATTTTAATGTCTTCTTTTCCAAATCCTGGAACATCGACATCAAGCTCATATCCAGTATCTACTTCTACAATATCCGTTTTCATGCAGCTTACATTTTCTTTAAAGATTGGTCTTGTGAAAAAATCTCCAAATAAGTCATCAAATACAGATAAATCATTGTTTCTTCTTCTAATAATATTATTCATTTTAAATCCTCCTAATTTAATATTTTTAGCACTCAATACCCTTGACTGCCAACTATATTATATCAAGTATTATCAGCACTGTCAAGTATTGAGTGCTAATTATTTTTATAGAAAGCGTTTTCATATTTCTTTGCATAAAAAAAACACATTTTCATGTGATTTAATCATTAAATACGGTTGAAGATAAATATCGTTCTCCTGTGTCAGGAAATACAATTACGATGTTTTTATCTTTATTTTCTTTCTTTAAAGCTACTTCTATACCAATAGCTAATGCAGCTCCACTGGATATTCCAACAAAAATTCCTTCTATTTTACTAGAAACTTTTGTATATTCATAAGCATCTTCATTCGAAACTGTCATAATTTCATCGTATATGTGAGTGTCTAATGTTTTTGGAACAAATCCTGCTCCTATTCCTTGAATTTTATGAGGAAAAGCTTCTCCTTTTGTTAAGGTTTGAGAACTATATGGTTCTATTCCTATTACTTTGATACTAGGATCTTTTTCTTTTAAATATGTTCCTACTCCGCTAATTGTTCCTCCTGTTCCAATTCCTGCAATAAATATGTCTATTTTTCCTTCCAAAGCTTCATAGATTTCTTTTCCTGTAGTCTTATAATGCGCTTTAGGATTTTCCATATTTTCAAATTGATAAGGCATATAACTATTCGGAGTAAAACTTTGCAAATTTTTAGCTACTCTTATGGATTCTTTCATACCTTTTGAGCCTTCAGTTAGAATAAGTTTTGCACCAAATGCAGTCATTATTTTTCTTCTTTCAACAGACAATGAATCAGGCATAACTAAAATCACTTCGTATCCTTTTGCTGCTCCTACCATTGCAAGACCAATGCCAGTGTTTCCACTTGTAGGCTCAATGATAATTGTTCCTTTTGAAATCAAACCTTTTTCTTCCGCATCTTCAATCATAGCTTTAGCAATTCTGTCTTTAACGGAACTTCCAGGATTAAAAAATTCGACTTTAGCATATAAATTTGCTTCTAAGTTATATTTTTCTTTCACTCTATTTAGCCGAACAAGTGGAGTATTTCCAATTGTCTCGATAATGTTATTATAAATTTTCATTTTTTAAACTCCTTTTAATTTGGATTCTTTTACAACAAGATCCGGAATTTTAATTGATACTTTACTATCTTGAGGAAGACTTCCTGTAATAAAGACATTACTTCCAATGGTTGAATTAGAACCAATCATTGTTTCTCCTCCCAAAATGGAGGCTCCTGAATAAATTGTTACGTTATCACCTATGGTTGGATGTCTTTTAGTCCCTTTTAAATGTTGCCCACCTCTTGTAGACATGGCCCCAAGAGTAACTCCTTGATAAATTTTGACGTGTTCTCCAATAATTGTAGTTTCGCCTATGACAACACCAGTTCCATGATCTATAAAAAAATATGCGCCAATGATTGCACCTGGATTAATATCAATCCCTGTTTCCCTATGAGCGAATTCTGTCATCATTCTTGGGATAATTGGGACATTTAATTCTAATAGTGCATGAGCGATTCTGTAAATGAGAATGGCATAAAATCCTGGATAAGAAACAATGATTTGATCACGATTTATTGCGGCAGGATCGCCTTGAAAGTGTGCTTCAATGTCTAAATGTAGTAACTCTCGAACGGAAGGTATTTTTTCCATGAATCGAGTACAAAGTTCACAAGATTTTCTTTTAATCATTTTGTTTTTTTCTTCATCGGCTAAGTAAAGTAATGCATAGGATATCTGAGTCTTAAGTTTTTTGTGAAGTTTTTTTACAATCAAATACGTCTTATACTTTGAACCGAATTCTGAAACATTTTGTTTAGTAAAATACCCAGGAAACATCAATTCTTTGGTTAAATTTATGATTTTTTTGATTTCTTTATTGGAAGGAAGTCTGCAAGAGCAATGGTCCTTTTTTATTGGGGTTGTTTGATAGCTTTCTAAGATTAAATCTCTTATATTTATATTTTTCAAAATGTCACATCCTTTTATTTTCACTTCTATTATATCATATATTCTATATTTCACTGTTTGTAACGCAGTAAAAAAAAACCAGCAAAATTTGCTGGTTTTCTAAAAATTAAACATAACAATTTGAGGGAAAAAGATTAATAAGAATCCAATAATAATCATTATGATTCCTCCAATGATATGAGAAAACTTTGAATATTTATTAGAGATTCCTGTAACTTTAAATGAAATCATTGCAATTGAAAAAATAATGAGATCATCAAGTAAGAAAAAGAAAATATATAGCAATATATAAAGAATATATACCGGCATTGATAATTGATTATAAGCCAGAATATCAATATAAACTAAAGGAAGTCCTGCAGAACAAGCTAATTCGACGACATTTACTGATACCGCTAAAAAGATAATTCCAATTAAAGCAATAAAAAGTTTTTGTTCTGTCACAATTTTTTTCACTTTGTCCATTAATTTTTGTTTTTTGGTTCTATCAGTCACTTCACAACCAATATCTGGATTTTTGGTTGATTTAATAAACTGATAAATATTAAATCCTCCAAATCCAAGCGCAATAGAGCCAATCACTATCCTGATCCAGACAATCGTAGTTATTTGAAGTGCAAGATTAAGCCAAGCAACCATGATTAAGAAATAAAACAGTGCCGATGCAAATAGAAAGGTAAAGCCCAATATCCACATTTTCTTTCGATCTTTTGTGTTAATCAACATCGTGATTAAGAAAAGCAATACCCACATCGCACAAGGATTAAATCCATCCACAAATCCCATGAGGATACCAGCCAAGAATATAGAGAGCGAATCAATAGATACTGGCCCAATAAAAGGAAGATCAACTTCGCTTAATTCTAACGAGTCAAAATCCGTATCAAGTACTTCTTCTCCAAGAAGGACTTTATTAACAACATCTACATAGTCTAAACTTGAATACCTAGTAATTAATCTTACAATATCATTTTCAGTGGTTGGGTTAAATCCTCTTAGACTTACTCCTCCTATCACAGTATAAGGAGTCAAAGCATCCAGTTCATTAAAGACCGTTTTTACATCTTCAAACAATAAGTTGTTTTCATCTACTTGAGTAATTTCGTACCTGTGTACTTCTATATTAGAATATCTGTCTTCCAATCCAATTAAATATAGATTTTCTTCAGCACAATGGGCACAGACTTCATCGTAAAAAAAATAAATGTGAACGATATTTTCTGCGTAGATATTTTTTGATAAAAAAGGATTGATAATCAATCCTAAAATCATAATTCCAAGTAAAAGCTTTAATTTTTTCATTTGGATAACCCTTCAAATGTTTTTATTAATTCCTTCACACTCTTTTCACCAATGATACGTGCAACTTCTATGTCGTTTTGAAATACGATTAAGACAGGGAGAATTTGTCCAATTTGAAGTTGTTTAATTAATTTCTCATCTTGATCATAATCATAATCAATCAATTCAATTTCATTAAACGTTTCAAACACAACTTTCCATCTTGATTTCATAATCAAACAACTAGAGCACCACAAAGCTGTAATGCGAAGAATTTTCATTTAGATACCTCTTCTTTAATGGCTTCAACTAGTTGATTCATCTCATTTAAGGTTGTTAAAGAAGAAATAGAGATTCGGATACTTGATTTCGCTCTTGATTCACTTCCAGTCAAACGAAAGACACTATGAGAATAGGCATTACTCGAGTTGCAAGCAGATTGGGTAGATACATAAATCTCTTTTTTGGCTAAAGCAGTTTGAAGTTGATGTGCTTCTAATTTTTCAACACTTAAATTTAAAATATGAGGGATACTATATTTATTACTATTAATTGTCACAGATTCAATTTGTAATAATTCATTAATAAGATACTCAGATAATCTTTTCACATGTTCATAATTTAAATCAATACTATCGCATGCAAGACTTAAAGCTTTTTCTAACGAAAGCAACAAAGGGGTAGCAGGAGTTCCACTTCTTACATTAGTAGTAGATCTTCCTCCATGGATAACTGGCTCTAATTCGATAGTCTTTTTTCTTAATAAAGCCCCAACACCTTTCAGTCCATAAAATTTGTGAGCTGAAAACGAAATCAAATCAACATTGGTAATGTCAACTTTGATTTTGCCAATGGCTTGAGTCATGTCAGAATGAAACGTAATTTGTGGATATTTTTTTAAGAATACTCCAATTTCTTCAATCGGTTGTTTAAATCCAATTTCACTGTTAACCATTCCAATGGAAACAAGAATGGTGTCATCTCTTATAAGTGAAGCAAGGTTTTCAAAATCAACAAGTCCAAATGAATTCGTTTTAACTACATCTACTTCAAACCCATTTTTTGATAAATAATTAAAGCAAGCTACAACAGAAGAATGTTCATAAGGAGACGTTATAATATGTTTTCCTAAATTTTGTTTTTTTAATGCAACTCCTTTAATCGCTAGATTATTTGCTTCACTCGCTCCGCTTGTATAAATCACTTCATGATCTACCGTATGAAAAATGTTACAAATACGAGAAGAAGCTTCGACAATTTTATTATTTGCACCTTGTCCTAAGTCGTGTAATGAATTGGGATTCGCAAAGAATTTCTTGCTAATTTCAACATAATATTTTAAGACTTCTGGGTGAATGGGTGTTGTTGCACTGTAATCTAAATAAATCATGAATTGGCCTCCTAAAGCATAGAATATTATTTATTTCATTATAGTACAATCTATTGATAAAGTCAACGATTGGAAGGCTTGTAAAAAAGAAAAAAACCGCTTTAAATAAGCGATTTTTATTTTACATCTTTAATCAAGGTAATGAATAGCTTCTCCAAGAAGTCCAAGAGCAGCTTCGTGAATTAATTCAGAGGTAGTTGGATGAGCAAAAATGGTATCTTTAATTTGTACTACTGATAATTTGTTTTGCATGGCTAGAGTTAATGGACTGATTAAATGCTCCGCATCTCCACCAAATATAGAAGCACCAATTAACAATTTTGATTCTTTATCTTGAATCAATTTAATAAAACCTATGGAATTATTCATAATTAAAGCTTTTCCATTTGCCGAAAACGGAACTTTTGTAATGAAATATTCAATTTCTTCTTTTATTAATTCGGTTTCAGTTTTCCCAACAAGAGCAATTTGCGGTGTTGTAAAAATCACGCTAGGAACAAAAGAATAATCCATCGTTGCTTTGTGGCCTAAAATGGTATCTATAGCAATAATTCCTTGATGACTAGCCACGTGAGCTAATTGCATTTTATTTGTAACATCACCGATGGCATAAATATGTTTCACACTAGTTTGCATGGATTCATTTACATCGATTCCATAAGTTTTTCCAATTAAGATGTCCGTTTTTTCAAGAGATAAAGATTCATAATTTGGAATTCGTCCTACTGCTTCTAAGATTAAATTTGAATCAACAAATTTAATCTCTTCTTTTTGTTTATAATAGACTCTAACATAGTCTTTATTTAATTGTTCGATTTTTTGAACTCCTGAATTCGTATAAATTGAAATATTAGCCATTTTAGCGAATCGAAGCAAGCGTTGGCTTAAATCTTTATCAACCATTGGAAGAATGGAAGGTAAAAATTCAATGACATTTACTTTTACCCCTAAGTGACCGTAGATAAAGGCAAATTCCATCCCGATAATTCCCCCACCAATAATCGTTAATGTTTCTGGTAATTTTTGATTTGATAGAAGTTTCTCTGAATCATAAACTTGTTCAAGTTGAATTCCATCTACCTTTAAATGTTTCGTTTTTGCACCAGTTGCAATTAGAATATCTGTGGCTTCATATAAATAATCAATAGTTTCGGTATGAATCTTTACAAGAGAATTGTTTTCAAAAGAAGCTTCCCCTTTGATAACATTCACTTGATATTTATTAAGTAAAAAAGAAATTCCATCTACAAGCGTTTTTGTCACTTCATCTTTTCTTTGTAGGACTTTTACCATATCAATTGATGGATGATTTGATATAATACCATACAAATCACTATGCATTATTTCTTCATATATATCCGCAGATTTCACAAGTGCTTTTGTCGGAATACACCCAATATTTAAACAAGTTCCTCCAATATAATTTTTATCAATTAAAGTAACTTTTAATCCTTTTTTAGCCGCATAAATAGCAGCAACATATCCTCCAGGCCCCGCTCCAATAATTAGTAAGTCGGTTTTTTCTTTTAATGTCATCATCCTTTATTCCTTTCATAAAATAGTTATATTTAAACCAAAAAAATAGATAAGGCATCTTCAATTTGTTTAACAAGCAAATTATACCATTCAAAACAATAACTGTCAATTTGAAAGTCTGTTGAAAAACAGCTTCCTTCTTGAGCAAAATGCTTGAATAATGCATCCTTATTTGATAAAATTATTTCTATAAGACAATCAATTTATAGGAGGCTCTCATGAACTATTTAGATATAAAATTACCAGGAAGTGATTTAAAAACTCACACACTCAGAGATTTTTCAGGAAGTAAGGTCGTTCTTTATTTTTATCCAAAAGATCAAACACCCGGTTGTACCGTTGAAGCTAGAGAATTTACAAAACTAAAAGAAGAATTTAACGCAAAAGGGTATATTATCATTGGAGTTAATCGTGATTCGGTAAAATCCCATCTAGCATTTATTCAAAATAATCATTTAAATTTGTTGCTTTTAAGCGATGAATCGGAAGAATTGGTTCGTGCTTTTTCTGTATTAGTCGAAAAATCAATGTTCGGGAAAAAATACTTAGGAATTGAAAGAAGCACATTTGTGTTAGGTGAATCTGGTCAAATTCAGCATGAATACCGTAAAGTAAGTCCAAAAGAACATCCAGTAAGGATTTTAGAAGAATTATAAACCGTATGAATAAAGAAAGGGCATCTTCATCTTGAAGATGCCCTTTTGATATAAAATGAATGTTTTATAACACTAAACTTGGTACCATGTATACTCTTAAGGCTAGTTCCTTATCTAACATATAGATGACATTTTCTAATAAATCATATTTTTGAATTAAATCTTGTGAATTTTTTTCTTCTTCTATTTGTTCTTTGACAAACCATTGTAGAAATTGTACAGTGCGATATTCTTTTTGATTGACAGCTTCCTCATAAATGGAGTTGATTGATGCGGTAATATACTCTTCGTGTTTAAAAGCTTCTTCTAAAGGTTTTTTTAAAGAGTCATAACTCATTGTGGGTTTCGCAATTGCTTCTAAAACAACTTCAACATTATTGTTTTGGAGATAAGTCATGAAGAAAATCGCATGATCCATTTCTTCTTTTGCTTGTACTGTAAACCAGTTCGCAAACCCATCTAAGCCCTTAAATGTGTAGTAATTTGCAATATCTAAGTATAGATACGCTGAAAACATTTCTTTATTGATTTGAACATTTAATAAATCAGATACTTTTTTATTTAACATATATTTGATTCCTCCTATTTTTATTTTTATAATTTAATTATAACATGATGTACGCCAAAAACATTGTGATTTGCTTAGGAATTTAAATCAAGTTATTCGACCCAATTTTTATGAAGAACTTTTGTAACAAAGACTTTTGCAATTTCAGAATCAAATTGTAATCCAGCATTATTTTTAATTTCACTTACGGCTTCCTCTTCCGATTTTGCCTCTTTATAAGGAGTTTTAAGTGTCATTGCACTGTATGCCTCACATACGGCAATCACTCTTGCCATCCATGGGATTTGTTCGCCAATCAGACCTTTGGGATAGCCTCTTCCATCCCATCGCTCATGGTGTGATAATACCGCTTGAGCAACGTCTTCGTATTCAGAGGATGAAGATAAAATTCGATAACCAATCTCGCAATGATATTTAATTTGATTCCATTCTTCAATTGATAATTCTTCAATTTTATTTAAAACTTTTGTATTAACTGCAATCTTTCCAATATCATGAAGTAATCCTAATTGTTCTAATTGATGTAACTGAAGGGCTTTAAGATTAAATTCAAGACCTACTTTTTTGCATAACAATCCTACTTGTTTTGAATGTTGATCCTCGAGAGGATTTTTACAGAAAAACGCTTTTAATATCGCTTGAATTAATTCCTTTTTACTGCTTGTAGAATCTAAAAATTTTCGATCATACATTTCTGCTTCAGCGTTATTATAGATTGTCTTCAGTGATACATCTAACTTTGTTCTTATTCCAAGTCCAAAAGATACTGAAATGGCAATTCCATGAATGGTACAACTTTTCAATTCGTTTTCTATTTGATTGATTAAATGCATAGCTTGATCTTTTGTCGTATAGGGAGATACAATTAAAAATTCATCTCCGCCAACTCTTGCGATAAAATCAGTAGATTTTACAAATTTTTTTATTTTTTCCGAAACCAATTGTAAAAGTTCATCTCCACAAGGATGTCCAAAGGCATCATTCATAATTTTAAGTCCATCAACATCTGCCATAATGATGCAAGTAGGTAAATAGGACTTGTTTTCTAATTCGAGAATTTTTTGATCTAATGCTCTTCGGTTTGATAAACCTGTTAAATAATCTTGAAAACTTAACATCTCATATTTAATTTCTTTTTCTTTCATGTTTGAAATGTCTTGATGTGTTCCTGACATAGTTATGGGGTTACCGGACTCATCCCATTTAGAGACGCAGCCTCGATCTAAAACCCATACAAAATGGCCGTCTTTATGTTTCATTCTTAATTCTAAGTTGTAGTAATCAATTTCATGATTAAAGTGTTTCTTTAAAAGTTCGTTTGATTTTATAATGTCATCTGGATACACAAGTGAATTCCACAAATCGATATTATATGGTGTTAATTCTTCATAAGAATAACCTATCATTTCTGCCCATTTTGAATTAACTACAATTTCTCTTGTTGCAATATTCCATTCCCAAGTTGCGGTATTTGTACCTTTAATGATTGTTTCCAATCGATTTCGTTCTGATAAAAGTTTTTCTTCTGCAAGTTTATATTTTGTAATGTCATTTATCATAACGATGACTTCATGTTCAACGTTTGAAAAGAAACGCATTATTATAATTTTATTTATATCACCAAATAAATATTCGGTTGTGTATTCATTTTCAAAATCACTAACCGAAAACGCTTCTTTAAAAGAGAGCAAATCAAAATCACAAAACATACTTAAAAATGTTTTGTTCATTACGTTTTGCTCTTCTCCATAAATTATCTTTGAGAAACTCTTATTTGCATAAACAAGCGTTGCATCGTCTTTATTTGAGTTCACTTCAAAAACGCCAATGCCTTCGGTCATTCCGAAAATTAAATCATGATTTCGTTTTTGAATTTTTTTTAATTCTTTTTCGCTTAATATTTTTTCAGTTAAGTCATGAATAAAAACATAAATCGAAATCTTTCCATTATCAAAAAAAGGAGCTGAATTGACTTCTGCTGAAGCAATTGACCCATCAAAACATATAAATTCATAATCGGCCCTAGGGTTAGGAAGCAAACTTGATTTTAATCTTTCAATACGTTCATGATAAAAGTCTTTAAAATCTTCTGTAATTAAATTTTCAATCTTTTTGCCGATTAAATCATCGGAATTTTTAGCTTTAAAGAAACGAACACATGCGGGATTGGCATATGTTACAACCCCATCTTCGTCTATATAAATGGCATCTTGAGAATTCTCGATAATATTTTCATACTTTGATTCGTTCATTTTGTCTCTAAGTGCTGATTCTTTTTCATCTGTAATATCATGAATGAATCCTTCGATGTAAAGTGGAATACCCTCTTGATCATAGACTGCATGTCCGGTTTCATAGACCCATTTAATTGTTTTGTTTTTTGTAATCACCTGGTACTCAGAAGTAAAATCCTCATGAGAATCAATTGATTTTTCCCATAATTCTCTTAATTTTAAACGATATTTTGGGTGAATGATTTCTTCGAAGGAAATCGCTTGATTGTCAATTAATTCAGCATCAGTATACCCAACAAGTTCAAATGTTTTCGGACTAACATATTTCATTGTCCAATTTTCATCATACAAACTGCGATAGGCCATTCCGTGATAATTCTCAATTAGACTAGTATAGTTTAACGTTAAATTCATTATATCTTTTTGTTTATGAATTTCTTTCTTTAGTTGCTTAGAATTTTTATAAAGAAAATAAGAAAGAATTAAAATTAAATGAACAATTAAAACAATTATAATAATCTCAGTTGTTGATATTTGATCAAACAAAGACCCCATGTAGAAAAAAGTAAAATAAACTAAGGATTCGACTTTACTTAAACTGAAATTGATGAAAGTGATGAAATATGAATACATATCTTTTCCTCATTTCATGTGCATTCTTTTTACATCTTATTATTAATTATACTTTTAAATTTGTATTATCGCAAGAACCTAAGTCTTTTTTGTCGTAAATAAAAAGAGACAATGATATGTCTCTTTTTCTATGAAATAACAGTTATAGTTCACTACTACTTTGATTCATTAAAGATAAAAGTAGTTTTTTTAAAGGAACATATAATAGAATTACTGTAACAATATTGCTAATTGCCATCATTATTTCAAATGGTAAATCGCTAATAAAATAAGGCCACAATCTATCAATTCCAATTTCTAAAAATTTAGAAGGTATAAATAACCATCCATATACAAATCCAAAAATGAAAGAGACCATAATTAAAATCCAAATTTTTTGATGTTGAAGTTTTTTAGAAACTAGTACTAAAAGAATCCAACCGATTAACATAGGAACTACGTAAAGCATGTTAAAAGAACCCATAATTAAACTATCGATAATGACATATCCAACCGTTAAACTAATTAACATTGAATAAGGCAAAATTGCAGCATAAACCATTAATAATACAACGGTAAATTGAATGTTTGGTAAAAAGATAAGTAGTTCTTCTTGTACAATTAATACCGCTAAAAGCATTGCGGATAATGTGATATTTCTAATAGTATGTTTTCGAACATCAACCGATTTCATAAGTTCCATATTTAAATTGATAAACCGATCCATCAATAATATCTGTCGTATCAATTCCGCTTAAGGCATATTCGTCATTAATATAAAATTCAATAAATTCTCCATTATTATAGGCTTCTAAATCACCCACCGAGAGCAAATACACTCCATATAGTCCGCTATAAGAACAGGTTTCATCCGTGCCGCCTAGTTCATCTTGACAAGATACGGTAAAGTTTTCCATTAACAAGCCAAGAAGGGTGTCTCCTTCTTCGTAATCAACGGTAACCCTTGACAGTAAAACATCTTCTTGATCATAAATTTCAAACGTAATTTCTCCATCTCCAAAAGCTGTGTTTCTCGTTGATTGACATCCTAAAAAACTTGTAAAAACCAACAAGAACAGTAAAAAACCCAGTACAATTCTTTTCATTTTATCCCTCTTCTATGAAATTATATTTAATTAATTAGGTAGGTCTCCCGACTTCGCTTCAAATAAATCTATGCCTTCTCGATTTAACAATGGCTATTATAGATTCATCCACATTACGGTTGCTGGTACAGTTGAAGAATTACACTTCATTCCCTGTTATACACCTAATGAATTATTTTTATGACTGATTAATTATAACATGTTTTTTTATGTTTTCAAGATGTCTTTTTACTTATTCAATTTATCAATGATTTGAATAATTTCTTGAATTTTAATCGTAGCATCTTCTGTCAATGTATCTTTAACACATGAATTCAAATGTGCTTGTAGCACAAGTTGATTTGCTTTTTTTAGGATGGCCGTAGAAGCTAAAAGTTGATGTGAAATTTCGATGCAATATCGATCTTCATCCACCATTTTTAAGATACCTTCGATTTGACCTTTTGCAGTATTTAAGTATTTAATTACTTCTTTGTGATCTGCTTTCATGCTAATTCCTCAATGGTAATTAGTTCATATCCAGCATCTTTAATGCAATCAAAAAATACATAATTTTCAATTTGTTGATCTAGTGTAATAATGGCCTCGTTTTTTACGAAACTTACTTTAACTTTTTTTACACCATCAAGATTTAATAGTGATTTTTCAACTCTCATTTCACAATGTTTACAACTCATTCCCTTAATTATTAGTTTCTTTTTCATAATATTTCCTCCATTTTATTTGGTTTAATCCATTTTAATCTTAATGCATTTAAAACAACAGTCACACTACTTAAACTCATTGCAAGACTTCCAAAAGTAGGATTTAATCTTAATCCAGCGAGCGTATAAAAAACACCAGCAGCAATTGGAATTCCTATTATGTTGTAAAAAAACGCCCAAAATAGATTCATTTTAATATTGTTCATCGTTTTTTTACTTAGTTGCAATGCAAATACTGCATCAAGTAAGTTATTCTTTATTAAAACGATATCAGCAGATTCAATAGCAATATCACTTCCAGCTCCAATAGCAATTCCGATATCAGCTCTAGTTAAAGCAATGGCATCATTTATTCCATCACCAATCATAGCTACTTTTTTCCCTTGAGATTGTAAATCAATAATTACTTGTTCTTTCTGATCTGGTAAAACTTGGGCAAATACTTTTGAAATGTTTAAATCTTCTTTAATCGCATTTGCAGTAATTTGATTATCTCCCGTTAGCATAATTACTTCAAGTCCCATTTTTTTCATTATTTGAATGGCTTCAACGCTTCCTTCTTTTACGCCATCTTTTAATGAAATTAGTCCTATTATAGTATTGTTTTTAACTAAATATACCGATGTTTTGCCAAGTTTCGCCAAATTGAATTCATAATCCTTAACTTCTTCAATTGAAATCGATAAAGAAGTCATAAGCCCCATATTCCCTACAAAATACACATCATTTCCAATGGATGCTTTCACCCCCATACCAGATAACGCCTCAAAATCATTTGCTTTTTGTTTTGATATATTATGTGTTTTTGCGTATTCTACAATGGACTTACCGATTGGATGTTCTGAACCATCTTCAAGTGAGTAGGCAATTTTCAATAAATCAGCCTCTAAATAATCATTTAAAGGTAAAATATCTGTTATTTCAAAGATTCCTTTTGTAATGGTTCCTGTTTTATCTAAAACAACTGTATCAATTAAATGAGTTGTTTCCAAACTTTGTGCCGATTTAAATAAAGTACCATATTCTGCTCCTTTTCCTGTGCCTACCATGATAGCGACTGGTGTTGCAAGTCCAAGAGCACAAGGACACGATATCACAAGAACCGTTATCGACATTGACAAAGCAAAAGAGAATGAATTTCCTGTTAAATACCATCCTAAAAAAGTTATTAAGCTAATTCCAATCACAATAGGAACAAAAACACCACTAATTTTGTCAGCTAATTTTTGAATAGGAGCTTTCGAACTAGATGCATTTTCGACCAATCGAATGATAGTTGCAAGCGAAGTATCTTCTCCTACTTTTGTGGCTTTAAACTGAAATGATCCCGATTTATTAATCGTAGCTGTAAGCACTAAATCTCCTACTTTTTTTTCAACTGGTAAGGATTCTCCTGTTATCATTGCTTCGTCAATTGTGGAATTTCCTTCAAGAATTATTCCATCTACTGGTATTTTCATTCCTGGCTTGATTAAAATAATATCATCAATTATTATTTGATCTACTTTTGTTTCTTCAAAAGCATCACCTTTTTTGACTTGAGCCATTGTAGGAGCTAAATGAATCAATTTTTGTAGAGATTCCGAGGTTTTACCTTTGCTTTTTGCTTCAAGAAATTTTCCTAGTGTTACAAGGGTTAATATAGCACCAGCCGATTCAAAATAGAGATTCATGTGATACTCTTCAACTAACCCTAAGTTATTTGTTCCAAGCCCAATTCCCATTTGATAAATAGCAAATACTCCATAAAAAATGGCAGCAAAAGATCCTAAGGCAATTAGAGTATCCATATTGGGAGTTCTTTTGAATAAATGTAAAAATCCAATGGAAAAGAATTTAAAATTAATAAATATAATTGGAAGTGTAAGTAAAAACTGAGTAAAGGCAAAAGTGACGCTATTTGATAAACCATTAAACATAAAAGGTAAAGGAAGTCCTATCATTGTTCCCATAGATAAATATAATAAAGGAATAAAGAAAATTGAAGAAACGATCAATCGTTTTTTCATTGTTTTATATTCCAATAGTTGAGGATCTATATCATTTGATTTCTTTATTCCTACGATAGAGGCGTGATATCCACCTTTTTCAACAGATTTAATGATGGAATCAACATTACTTTGTTCTTCATCAAAATCAACAATCATAGAATTTGTGAGCAATGAAACGCTCACTTCTTTTACTCCTGATACTTTTAATACGTCTTTTTCAACATTTGATTGACAAGCTGCACACGTCATTCCTCTGACATCAAATTTTTGTTTCATACACCCCACCCCCCGTGATGTATATTATAACATTATATATTAACTCTTGTCAAATGAAAAGAAAAAGCGCAAAAGAATTAGCGCTTTTATTGTTATTGAATTGAGTTTATTGTATTTGATAATAACTGATAAAATTTTCCTACATGAATTCCATCACATAATGCATGATGTGCCGATAAAGATATCGGAATTATAACTCGATCATTTTCTTTAAAAAATTTACCCCATGAAATTCTAGGTATCGAATCTGGGTGTTTAGTATCAAACGGATGACTTAAATTGGTGAATGTTACCCACGGAATAGCCGAAATATAGATTAAATCATCTTTTCCTGGAATGTCATCTAAATTTTCATGGATTTTGACATAGTCTATGTCTTGATCTACCTTGTGAAGAAAGGCTTGAAAATCTTCGGTAAAGGTTGACGTAACAAATTGAAACAAATCCTCGTTTGCTAATACAGTATAAGATGGGTGAATGGTGTCATGTAAAATTACTTCATTCCCGCGAATTCGATATTTTAATTCTGGAATATCGTTGACAACTTTCATTACATAATATAATAAAGTTGCAAAAAATGAAGTTTGATTTTTCTTAGCAAAATGGTATAAGTTTGTAATATCAACATTTGCAGTAATGCTAAAGTGAGGCAAATCAAAATCTTTATAATAGTTATAATGTTTTTTGCGATGCCAACTATCTACATCAATTATTTTCATTTGAATTCTCCTGTGAATTACAGCAATGATTTATCTTGGAATTTCAAGATGATCAATAATCATCATATCTTCTTCTGAAATTTCAAAATCAAACACATCAAAATTACTTTCAATTCTAGCTGGAGTTACTGATTTTGGCAGTGGCAAAAATCCGTGTTGTAAACTCCATCGAATAGCTAATTGTGCCGCACTACGATTATATTTTTTGGCAATTTCATGAATTTGTTCCACTTTAAACAAACGTCCCGTTGCAAATGGTGAATAGGCTTCAATTAAGATATCATAATTTTTAGCATAAAGAACTGTTTCAGTTTGTAAAGCTCCAGGACATAAGTAAATTTGATTTATATGTGGAGCAAAACGTGTTTCTTCTACTAAAGGGATTAAGTGTTCTGGTCTAAAATTTGAAACACCAATTGCTCGAATTTTACCTTCTTGGTATAATTTAATAAATGCCTTCCATGTTTCAACGTTTAAATTATTGTATTCAATTCCGTCCCCTTCTTTTCCCCAAGGTTTCGGAGCGTGGATTAAGTACAAATCTAAGTAATCAACACCTAATTTATTTATTGTTTTGTCAAATTCATCTAAAGCTACTTGATACCCTTTCATATCTGCTCTTAATTTAGAAGTAATAAAAACTTCTTCTCTTTTTAATCCCGAATCTTTTATGGCTTTGCCAACCGATTCTTCATTTTGATATGCAGCCGCAGTGTCAATATGTCTATAACCTATTTTTAAAGCTTCTAAAGTTGCGTTATAAGCCATTTCTCCGTTTGGAATTTGCCACGTTCCAAAACCAATAGATGGAATGGAAATTCCGTTTTGAAGTTGATAATTTTGTTTTACTTTCATACTATCCCTCCCGTTACTAAATACATTATATCAAAAGAAAGCGTTTTACACCAGTGAAACACAACAGATACAAGTTTTTATTAATATCAAATCATTATGTATTTGATTCTGATTGTTCTATATTTACAACTTGATTTTTTAAGAGTTCAATTTTCGTTCGAAATGTCATAATAACTTTTAATGCTAGAAAGACAGCTAAAGCGACAATCAAAAAATCAAAAATAGACTGAATAAAATTTCCATAAGTAAGGAGTACTGCATCTTCTGATAAAATTAATTGTCCTAAAGTTTGATCATAGGTTGCAGTGCCCTTTAAAACAACATATAGACTTTTAACGTCTCCTTTTGTTAACAAACTAATAAGTGGCATAATTATATCATTTACTAAGCTTTTTATAATAGCATTAAATGCAGTTCCTATTACAATTCCAATCGCTAAATCCAACGCATTTCCTTTTGAAATAAATAACCCAAACTCTTTTATAAATTTTTTCATAATTAGTTCTCCTTTGTATATGATTTAATTTTACATACAACTTTCAAGAATTTCAAGATAAATTCAATTATTAATTCATTATTACTCTTGATATTACTCTTCTTACTATCTATAATGTAATTTATAAGGAGGGTTTTATATGAACAAACCCATCACGTCAAATAATGCACCTCAAGCAATTGGTCCCTATTCTCAAGCAGTTCTTACAAGTAATACGTTGTATGTATCTGGTCAACTTCCAATTCATCCACACACAAATCAATTCGTAGGAAATTGTATTGAGTGTCAAACCAAACAATCTCTTGAAAACATTTTACAAATTGTACTCGCTTCAAACCTTAAAAAAGAAGATATTGTTAAATGCACAGTTTATTTAAAAAATATGAGCGATTTTCCTAAAATGAATGAAGTATATCAATCTTTCTTCGATTCTCATAAACCTGCAAGAGTCACCGTTGAAGTAAGTAAACTTCCTAAAGATGCACTCGTTGAAATTGATGCAATTGCTGTAATTTAAATCTCATATCTTAAAAAAAACAATCGCCACTATTGGCGATTGTTTTACTATATTTTACTATTCAATTGGACTAAAGTTTTCTTTTGTAACACCACAATCAGGACAAACCCAACTATCTGGAATATCTTCAAATGAAGTACCTGCTTCTATTCCACCATCAGGATCGCCAAATTTTGGATCATAAATATACCCACATACTTCACATACCCATTTTTTCACAATTATTCCTCCAATTTCTATTATTTTTTCTAATTTCAAATTAAGTATAATGTATCATAGCCTTAAAGTCTTGTCAATACAAGTTAAAAAATCAATTCATTGAACTATTTAATTTAATAAATTATTAATATTAATATTGAATTATATTTCTTATAGAAACCTTATTGAATTGATATTAAATTCATGATAAAATTATAAAAGATGATTTACAGAATGGAGCTGAAACAATGAACACGATTTTCGCAATTATTTTTTGTATAGTAATAGCTATGCTTGCCTTTGGATTTGCAGGATGGCTTTATAGTTGGGTTAAAAGACAAGAAAGTACCAACGAAAAGATTCACTCTATCGGTGAATTAATTAAAAGCGGTGCAAATACTTTTTTAAAGAAAGAATATATTATATTAGCAAAATTTGCCTTTATCGTTTCAATTCTTATCTTTGTTTTTTTACCTTCACCTATTTGGAAAGGTGAAATTATTGATAACATAACAATTACGATTGCTTATTTATCAGGAACAATTTTTAGTGCTTTTGCTGGTAAAATCGGTATATTTGTAGCTACCATTGCCAATATGAAAACTGCCGAGGCTGCCCAAAAAGGAATTAGACCAAGTTTTCTAGCTGGCTTTCGTGGAGGAGCTGTCATGGGAATGGCGGTTGTTGGAGCTAGTTTATTAGGTATTTCACTTGTGTTTTGGATTACAGAAAATCCAACGATGTTATTAGGCTTTAGTTTTGGTGCTTCTTCTCTTGCTCTTTTTGCAAAAGCCGGTGGCGGGATTTTTACTAAAACTGCCGATATTTCAGCAGATTTAGTTGGAAAAATCGAATTAGGAATACCTGAAGATGATCCTAGAAACCCTGCAGTTATTGCAGATAATGTAGGAGATAACGTAGGAGATGTTGCCGGAATGGGCGCTGATTTGTTTGACTCTCACGTTGCTTCTATGGCTGCAGCACTTGTCATGGCAGTTGCCATTGATACTTTGACTGGATCTCACAATTCAACAATGGTTTTTGCCTATGCTGGAATTGGATTGCTTTCTTCCATTATTGGAGTAGCATCTGCAAAAATGGGAAAAAACGGCAATCCTACTAGAGCATTAAATATGAGTACTTATACTACAACTATTATTTTTGCATTACTAACTGCACTAGCAACTTTACTTTTCCATTTTCAATGGAGAATCTATTTTGCTGCTTTAATTGGTCTGTTAGTTGGAGTGGTAGTTGGAATTGCAACAGATTATTTTACGGACGACTCTAAAAAACCGGTTAGAAACACAGCAAAAGCTAGTGAAAGTGGACCTGCGCTTACTATTATTTCTGGAATTAGTTATGGGTTCTTATCTGTGCTTCCTGCAATGATAGGAATTGCTGTTTCTGCTTTTGCAGCATATAAAATCACTGCTCCACTTGGAGCTACACCAGAGCTTCAAACTCAATACGCACTATTTGGAATTTCTATGGCCGCTGTTGGAATGCTTTCAATAGTTGGTATGATTATTTCAAATGATGCTTACGGACCTATTGTGGATAATGCAAGAGGTTTAGCAGAAATGGGAGGACTAGGTGAAGAAGTAATCAAGATTACTGATACTCTAGATTCTGCAGGAAATACTGTTAAAGCCGTAACAAAAGGATTTGCAATTGGTGCAGCAGGACTTACAGTTATTTCTTTATTAGGAGCTTTTATTACCGAAGTCAATACTTCAATCGTTGAATTAAATCTTGCAATAGACCAAATTGTTGGATTTGATATTATGAATCCTTTGGTATTTTTCGGTTTATTAATCGGAGCTGCAGTACCAGCAGTATTTAGTGCACTTTTAATGCTAGGAGTTACAAGAAACTCTGAGCGAATGGTCAAAGAAATTCACCGTCAATTTGAAGAAATTCCTGGATTAAAAGAAGGCGTTGAAGGGGTTATGCCTGAATCAGATAAATGTATTGAAATTGCAACAAAAGGTGCCCTTAAGGAATTAATTCCTGCAGGCCTATTTACAATCGTTATTACAGTCGTAGTCGGTCTTGTAGGTGGGGTCTATGCCATTGGTGGTTTTTTAGCTGGAAACATCGTGAGCGGCTTATTACTAGCGTTATTCATGTCAAACAGTGGTGGCTTGTGGGATAATGGTAAAAAATACATTGAAGCTGGACATCATGGAGGAAAAGGTAGCGATACTCATAAAGCCGCAGTCATAGGCGATACCGTAGGAGATCCATTTAAAGATACTGCAGGTCCTTCCATTAATACTCAAATTACGGTTGTTAGTCTTGTCGCAAGTCTGTTAGCTATCATCTTTTTAACTTTTTCCATTTTCTAAAATACGATGTTATTACAAAAAATTAAATGGACAAAGTATTACTGAATACGTAAAGAACTATAAGATTAAAAATTATTTTGTTAATTAAGACGTAATTTCTATATTCAATAGAAGTTACGCCTTTTAATTTTGTTTGAAAAAAACGTTATCATTATTTCAGAAAAACTCTAAAAATAAAGAAAGCACTTAATTATCATATCAAATAATATAAATTCGTGAAATGCACATAAAAAAAGCCCCTAAGGGCTATATTTTGATATGCATATTATTTGATTTGATTATTTATAATACCGCTTCTTATCACTTCACAGTTAACAACCTCATTTTTAATTATCGATACTTGTTGTTGCGAAATAATAGCCCTCGAAACCTCCTACTGTATCCGAATCGATTGCTTCAACAGCGTGTCCAATCCAAAAAGCTTCGTCCATGATTGCATTGTCTTCAGCACTCATGGAAAAAACAATTTCAATTTTAATGTCTGGAGACGTGTGATTTAAATAGTAAGCATATCTATAGTTAAGCGAAAAAAACCAAACAAAATAATCTGCCAATTCATCAACTGGTAAAAAATCTCTTGTTTTGAATTCAACACGTGTGACGCAGTTTTTATTAATTATATTGGGATGATTACCAAAAATGCCTCTTGCCAAACTTGTGATTGTTGAAGGAAATACAATACCAGTCAGTTGATTGCTACCGAAGGCGTTACCTCCTACCTCTTCTAACCCTTCTGGCAAAACCAGTTCGCCAACGAAACTTGAAAAGGCAAACGCAGCACCTTGGATGATCTTAATGCCTGCAGGGATATTGATGGTGGTATTGGGGGTGTCATAGAATGCACCTATTCCCACTTCTTCAAGCGTCTTCGGCAATACAATTCCTCCGAAATCCGTGGATAACATTGCATAATCATCGATTATTACTATGTTATCGGGAATGGTTATCGTAATATTTTCTTCACTTGGATTTTCAATCCAAACTAAGCGAGATCCGTCTTTTGAGGTTATCGCTTTGTAACCGTCAATCTTTGTTTCTTTCAAGTATAGGTGTCCTTTTGGAATCGTTAGCGAGACTCTTGTCAAAATCCATGTCAAAGCTGATCCGACATCTTCAATCTTTTTCGGCACGCGAAGTTCCGACAAGCTTGTCAATACTCCCAGCGCGTTCTCTTCGATGCTAGTAATACTATCTGGAAGCGTGAGGCCGGTAATATAGAGGTTGATTGTACCGTTCCCTGAAAAAGTTGTATAGCGAATTTCAGTTACTGGAATGCTATTGTAAGTAGATGGAATAATGACTTCAAATGAGTCGCCCGTATAACCGACGACCGCATATTCAGATTGATCTTCAATTAATTCATAGACTAAACCTTCGGTACCAATTTCTTCTTTACATCCCCATAAAGAAAATACTAGCAAAAATAATGTTGCTATCAGAATTTTCTTAAATAATGATTTCATGATGACCCTCCTTCTACTTGTCAATCTCAATGTCAGGATATATTGCATTGTATCTATAAGAATCATATGACTGATGTAAATAGTAATATTTTTTAAATGATATAAAATTTTATTAGTGAATATATAATTAAATATTAGCACTTTATTTTTTTTGTCAACAGAGAATCTTTATATATTCATTCCAAAAACAAAATGATACCTAAAGCTTAATAGAACAAATCAAATACCTTATTTTATTTTGGTAATTTAAGAATTTCATCTACCCATAATTCGATTTGATAAGAAACTTCTGGTTTTAAAGGACCAGTAGATGAAACTACAAAAAAACCTTTTGGTTCTTGTAGTACCGTTGCATTTCTTTTTTCAAGTGTTTTTTTCATATGATCAGCTGCAAAACCAAAGCATTTCATCATTCTTTTTAGAAATCTGGATTTAATATCGATATAATCGATTCTCGTATCAAATACAAATACTTCCTGATTGGTAAAACAAAAAACTTTGCTTTTTAAAAAAGCTGACATAGAAGGTGATGGACGAAACCCTCTAGTGGGAGAACCGAAAATCACATAGTCCTTTTCAATAAAATCATCTTGTTCTACTTTATCGACGTGTTTATACGAAACTTTATGTCCTTTAGCTATAAATTCGTCTTTAATCAATTCTGTTACCTTTAACGTGTTCCCATAAAACGAATCATAAATAATAAATATATTCATATTTTTCACTCCTTTGTTAGTTTATATTTAAAATAGATATCTATTTTATTTTAAAAAATGTTTTAAAAAATCGAATTTAGATTTGCTATAAGGATGATACCTCATAGGTAAATCAATCCAGTTTGATCTTTTTACAATAGAACGTTTATTGGAAAAAGTATCAAAACTCTCTAATCCGTGGTATTTGCCCATCCCACTTGCGCCTACTCCGCCAAACCCCATTTGTGAACTTCCAAAATGCATAATAGTATCATTAATCGTTGCCCCTCCAAAACTTAGACGATTATATACTTCTTGTTCAACCCGTTTATCGTGTGTAAACAAATAGAGTGCTAACGGTTTAGGTTGTGACGAAATATATTGATAGACTTCCTCCAAGGAATCATAGTGAATGAGAGGTAAAATAGGCCCAAATATTTCTTCCTTCATTACTTTTGATTCAAATGTTATATTATCCATTATAGTAGGGGCAAATTTTTCATCTGAATAATTTCCGCCTATTACTACTTTATCCATTTCTAATAGCCCAATTAATCGCAATAAATGTTTTTGATTAATGATTTTTGGATATTCCAAAGATTCAAGAGGAGTCTCTCCAAAAAATTGCGTTATAATTGTTCTCATATGTTTTAAGAATTCTGAAACTTGTTCTGGTAAAATGAATAAATAATCAGGAGAAACACACGTTTGTCCTGCATTTAAGAATTTTCCAAATGCAATTCGTTTTGCGGCAAGATATAGATTAACGTTTTTATCTAAAATGCAAGGACTCTTTCCACCTAATTCTAAAGAAACAGGTGTTAAGTGTTTACTTGCTTTTTCCATAACTAATTTTCCAACCTCACTACTACCAGTAAAGAAAATTGAATCAAATTGTTCTTCAAGCAATTCTTTGTTTTCTTCTCTTCCACCAAGCACACACGTAACGTATTCCAATGGAAAACAAAAATCAAGCAATTCTTTAATGACATTAGAAGTGTTTTTAGCGTAGGAAGCCGGTTTTACAACCACAGTGTTTCCTGCTGCAATTGCACCAACTAAAGGATCAATTGCAAGCTGAAAAGGGTAATTCCATGGGCTCATAATTAATGCAACGTCTAAAGGCTCTTTGAAAACAAAACTTTTAGCATGAAATAAGGTAAAAGATGTTTTTACTCTTTTGATTTTCATCCATTTTTTAAGGTGTTTTAATGTGTAGGAAATCTCGGCTAAAACAATTCCTATTTCTGATAAATAACTTTCAAATGAACTTTTATTTAAATCTTGATATAACGCATCATTTATTTTTTCTTGATAAGAGAGAATTCCTTTTTTTAAAGTAAGCAAAGCATTTTTTCGATACAAATAATCTTTTGTTTTTCCAGTAGCAAAAAAAGCTCGTTGCGTTTCTACTATAGAATGAATTGTCATGTTAAACCTCCAGCAAATGATTAATTACTGAATTATTATATCATAAGCAATTTTTTTTTGATATAATAGCAATAAAGTTGCTTTTTTATAAGGAGATTTTTATGATTATTATTACTGGAACAACTGGACATATAGGAAATAATTTACTTCGGATAATGATATCTAAAGGATATGATATAAAAATACTGTTAAGACAAAGTGGTAAAGCCATTTCTGATATTAAAGTAAAAACTGCTTATGGCGATATTTTTGATCCTGTATTTCTAGCAAAAGAAATTGCTTTAGGAGATACTTTAATACATTTAGCTGGCTTTATTGACTTAAGTAATCGTTTTTTAGATGAATCAGTTCAAATTAACGAAACTGGAACAAAAATTATTATCGATTTTTGTCAAACTCATCAAATCCGTTTTATTTATACTTCTAGTGTCGATGCAATTTACCGCGAAAAATCAACATTAAAGATTAAAGAACCTTGTGATTTTTTTCCTGAGAAACTTCACTCAAATTATGCCAAGACAAAAGCAAAAGCAACTCAATATTTATATAATAAAATGACAAAGGAAGATATGAATGCTTTAATATTATATCCTTCTGCAGTGATTGGTATACATGATTACAAACCATCTGCAGCTGGAATAGAAATACAAAAATCCTTGAAAAGAAAAATCTTTTTTTATGTAAAAGGCGGATATAATTTTATTGATGTTATAGATTGTTGCAACGCTATTATTTCTGGATTAGATAAAAATTTAAGTGGAAGTTATATTCTTTCCGGATACAACCATTTGATTAAAAAATTTTATGAAGAAATCAATTTCTTTGCACAAAAGAAAGCTATTTATTTTTGCATTCCTGGTTTTTTAGCCAAAGCTTTTTCAAGGTTTGTCCCTGGCTTTTCAAGGATGATGATTGATGCAGTTTTAGATAATTACCAATACGACAATACGTTAATGAAAAAAGATTTACTAGAGGAGTTAACCCCTTTTCCTGCAACAGTAGAAAAAACAATTCGATGGTTTCAAAATCGTACTACTTGATATGAAATAAAAAAAGAGGCAACCCTTTAAAAGGTGCCTTTTAATTTTTCTTGAATTTCAGCAAATTTCATTTCAATTGTCTTAATAATTTCTTTAAATTCGTTTTCTTGTTCCATATCATTAATTCTTAACCAAAGAATTTTCGATTCAGGAACTTTATAATTTTTAAATATTCGCTTTAGTACGGAATAATAATTTGCATAATGAAAAGATAAATACTCTTGTTGACCTTGTTCAATATCTCTGCCTCTGCTTCTAACATTATCAAATAATTGATCTGTTTCTCTTACAATCACTAAATGAATGTCCACATCTGGAATTCGTTTTAAATGTTCATCTGCAATGGCATAGGTAAGAGCCACTTCCATTGCCGACATAATTCCTTCAAGTCTTAGTAATTCGGTAAAAACAAGATTAGAAAATAACGTTGAATCACAAATTACATTGTCTAGATGTTTTGTCTTCCACATTAACAAAAAAAGCGAACTGTAAAAAGCGTTTTGAGATAGTAAAGCAAACGTTTCTTTGTCTTTGTAAAAATAAGGTAGGTATTCGTTCTTCTCCACAGGTTCTTCTACTAAAGTCGAGTGATAGTAGTCTGCTAACTTCTTAGATAAAGTTGATTTTCCGCTTCCAATGGGGCCAATAATACCTATTCTCATAATTTCCTCCTGTTGAAAATAACTATGTTTATTATAAACAATTATTAAGTAAAAGTCAAAATCTTTGCCAGTTTTTTTTGTTATTTTTTTTATATTTTTGTGTTTTTGTTTTGACAAGATAGACCAATAGTAAAATGATCGTTTCTTAACAATTGTTAAAACATTAGTTTCAGAAGCTTTTTACTCTTTTTCACTTAAATATTTTAGAAGTTTCTCGAGAACCAAAACTCCCGTTTTTAAAGAAATTGCTGGCTTATTATTTCCCTCTGTTTGACTTTCAAGCAAAGGGAAATGAATAAACCCTATTTTTGTATTCAAACTCGAAATTTTAGCAAAGTAAAGACTAGTATATAATGCCAAATTACAAATATAAGCCCCCGCAGTCAAAGAAAGCTCAACTGGTAATTTTGTATTTTCTATAGAATTTAAAAACGGCATGAAATCAATGGTTGAAAATAAGGCATCTGGGCCTTCTTGAATGATTTTTTCTCCTCTTTTTAATACTCCAGAATTATCAGGAATATTTGCATACATGAAATTAAGTCCAACTTGTTCTAATGATATCATCTTTCTGTTGGCTGCTTGACCACATAACAATAAATAATCTGGTTGATAGTCATTAAGCAATTTAAAATAAAGATCTTTATCATAGACTACAGGTAATGTAATTTTAATCATTTGTACATCTTTAGAAGTAAAATTGATTTTTGAAACAATTTCATAGGACGAATTGATTTGTTGACCATCAAATGGTTCAAAAGCAGTAATCAAAATGTTCATTTTTTTGCCTCTAAATCTGGAAGATTACTTAAAAAGACATATAATTCTTCAAAAGAACCGTGTTCATATAAAGAAATATCGACTCCTTTGTGATTGTTTAAACAATCAGTTAATAAAAATGTTGAAGCTCCTAATGACTCTATAATCATATCCTCTGATGCATCATTGCCAACCATTAAACATTCGCTTGGAGTAACATTTAATTTTGTAAAGATCGTTTCAAAGTATTTTAGATTAGGTTTTGCAAAATTAGAATTTTCATAGGTAGTAATTATTTCAAAATCTGATGTTTTTAATCCTGCCCATGCGATTCTTTTAAACGTTGCAATTTGAGGAAACAATGGATTAGTTGCAAGTCCGATGCGATAACCCTTCTTCTTTAATAAATCAATGCATTTTTTTGCAAATATAGATGGATTCACTGAATTTCTAACTTCATCAAAATGCGTTTGATAAAATTCTAAAAAATCCTGTTGAAGAGCATTCAAATCACATGAAATCAATTTTTGAAATGTATCCCAAAATACGATTTCATTTGAATGAACACCATCGTTTTCAACCATAGCTTTTGTTCCAATCCAAACAGCCTCAACAAACTTTTTTTTATCAAATCCTTGTTTGGAAAAAGTTTCACCAATTTTTGTAAAATATATATTAATAAATTGGTCTTCATCTAATGGCAATAACGTACCATCTAAATCAAAAAGTATTGTATTTATCATTTAATCTCCTTCAAAAACATATCTGTTATTATACCAGTAAAACTTCTCTTTTTCAAACAAAAAAGAAGATATAAATCTATTTTAGTATTCTAAAAGAATTAACATTGTATAAATGAAAAAACCAAAGTAAAAGCCAGCAAATGCTGGCTTTAGATTATCTTGTTGAATTTCTTAAAACTAAATCAACAGGAATTTTTTTAATAATATCATTTTTTTCAGTTTGATGCTTTATTTTTGCCAGTAAAATCTTGGCTGCTGTTTCAGCAATTAATACTTTATCTTGTCTTATGGTAGATAAACTTGGAGTAAAATGTTTTGCATACTGAATATCATCAAAGCCAATAACAGAAACATCATTTGGCACCTTTAATCCTTTATCTTCTAATGCTCTTATGACACCAAATGCTAAATCATCCGAAAAAGATAAAATCATATTTGGAACTTCAGTTACATCGTTTAACATTTCAATGGTTGCATTGTATCCACTAGTAAAGCCAAAAGATTGAGCTTCTTTATAGTAGTTTTCTCTTAAAATCAATCCGTTTTTTAACATGATGTTATGATATGCTGCAAGTCTTTCAGAAAAAGCTCTCGAAGTTAACGGGCCTGTAATACAAGCAATTTTTTCAAGACCTCTTGAAATTGCGTATTCGATTCCTAATCTTATTCCCTCATAATCATCAGATAAAACTGAATTTAAATGAGGCATAATAATGTCGGTTGAAACGGAAGGAATATCGCTGTTAACTAATTCAATGATATGCTTGTTATTGATATTTCCTGAGACAATTAAAACACCATCAACTCGTTTGTTTTTGCACCATTGAAGGTATGTTAATTCGTTATTACCTAGTTTATTTACAATAAAAACAATTTCATATCCTTGTTTCTCTACATAATTTTTGAATTGTTGAATGATACTTGCAAAAAAAGGATGCTCCAAACCGATTAAGGAAATGTCAGAGAAAATAACGCCAATGGTCCAACTAAATTTAGATTTTAATATTCTAGCATTCGTATCAGCCACATATCCAATTTTTTTAACATAATTTAAGACACGTTCTCTTGTTTCTTGACTTACATTTCCATTATTATTTAATATTTTCGAAATGGTTCCTGGAGATAGATTCATTGCTTTTGCTACATCATAAATGGTCTTTTTCACTCCGTCACCAACATTTCTTGTAAAATATTTTTACTATATTATAGTATATAGCAACTTTTTTGTAAATCATTTGTCAATAAAGATAATCAAGGCGAGCAAAATTCTTGCTCGCCCTGATAGGAAAAAATGAGAATCTTGTGTTAACCTACGGTTACGGTTCGTGTGATAACAGATTCATTTCCATACTTGTCAATAAGCGTATAAGTTACTGTATAAGTTCCTGCAACGCTTGAATCAAACACATAAGCATCTACTACAGTTGAAATTTGATCTCCTGTAACAACAACATCTGCAACAGTTAATAATCGATCATAACTATCATAGACTGAAACTCCTAAAATTGGGTCATAGACTTGATCTACTGTTAAAACTACATCATTAATTCCTAAAATCATAGGTGCTGTTGTATCGTCAACGTACCCTACTAATTCAATAATAACGTCGTCTAAATAAATTGTTGTTTCAACTGAAGTTGTACCAACAAGACCCATGAAGAATGCAAATTTACCATTTGAGAAACTTGCACTTTGAGGTAATCTAACATAAGTTGTATATGTATTCCAGTCTGTTTCAATATTAAATATTTGATCAAACAGACGAGTTGTAGTTGAATATCCACCTTCAATAGCCATTTGAATTGGTCTTGCAATATCTGCTTTGGCTGAGAAAGTAATTTTATAGATACTTCCTGATTCTAAAACACGGCTTTGTTGATAGAATTGAACGCCCCATGCAACAGTTCCAAGAGCTGTAACATCAATAACTGCTACGCCATCGATAATACTTGCTGTAAAGGTTCCAGTTCCATGCCATCCCCAACCATTTATTGCAGGTTGAGTATAAGGTGTTGCTTGATCTGTTGAGAAATCTCCATTAACAACCGTAAAGGTTGAAGGAAGTAATGTTTCTTGAACTGTAATGGTTCTTAATACGGTTGTGAAGTTTCCAGAAGAATCTCTTACTGAGTAAGTTAAAACGTAATCTCCTGCTACTTCTACATCTACTGTACCAGTAACACTAACATATTCAGGTAATAATGTTCTATCATGATCATCAATAACTTTAATGCCTAACATAGGATCAAATGCTTCTCCTAATTGTACTATGGTGTTTTGAACACCAAGAATTTGTGGGGCAACAACGTCATTAAATGAATCAACTTCAACAACTGTAACATCATCAATATAAATGGTTGTAGGAACACTAGTACCAACTACATTTCCTAAGAAGAAACCAAATTTACCGTTTGCGATAGAAGCTGCATAAGTATAATCACATTCGATGGTGTAAGTAACCCATTCAGTAGTTATGTCAATGTTAAGATCAAACAATCTAGGAAGACCACTACTTTCTAATACAACATTAATTGGTCTTGCTATGTCTGCTTTTGCTCTAAACGTAATTAAATAACTTGATCCAAGTTCTAAAACTCTACTTGGTAAAAAGAATTGAACTCCATAAGGCACATCCCCTAAACTTGTTACATCAATGGTTGCGATTCCTTCATCAATTGATAAAGTGAATGCACCTGTTCCACTTGTTTTCCAGTTCCAAAGTGTTCCATCGGTTCCAGAAATTGCTTGTGGAGTTTCGAAATCTCCATTTTGAATAACAAAGGTAGAAACTGGGTCGCCTGCAGAAACAGTAACGTTTCGTACGATGGTTGTTTCATTTCCAGATTTGTCTGTGACAACGTAAGTAACTGTGTAATTTCCTGCAACACTTGAATCAAACACATAAATACCTTCAACAAGTGTTACTTGATCTCCTGTCACAGTAATAGCTGTTACAGCCAATAAACGATCTAAGATATCATAAACTAATACTCCTGTCATAGGATTGAATACTTGATCGATATCAATTGTGACATCATTTACATTAGATAATACTGGTTCTTGTGTATCTTCTACATAACCTATAAGTTCAACAACTACGTCATCTAAATAAATTGTAGTTGGAACGGAAGTTGTGCCAACAAGTCCCATGTAGAATCCAAATTTACCATTATTGAAACTAAAACTATTTGTGATACAAACTTCTGTTTCATAAGTTACCCATTCTGTTGAAATATCAAAGATTTCATCGTACAAACGGTTTGTACTTGAAGATCCACCTTCAACTGCAAATTGAATAGGTCTTGCAATATCAGCTTTTGCTTTAAAGGTAACTTTATAAATACTTCCATATTCTATAACACGGCTTAGTTGGAAGAATTGTACTCCATAAGGAACAGTTCCTAAGCTTGTTACATTGACAGTTGCAATTCCTTCATCAATCGCTAAAGTAAAGGCACCCGTTCCACTTGTTTTCCAGTTCCAAAGAGTTCCATCGGTTCCAGAAATTGCTTGTGGAATTTCGAAATCTCCATTAACAACCGTAAAGGTCGAAGGAAGTCCTGATGCTACAACAGTAATGGTTCTTGTAACTTGTGTCACGTGATCTGCAGCATCTGTAACTGTATAAACTAAGTCATAGGATCCAAGAGTTGTATGATCTACAGTTCCTGTAATAATGATATCTTCTGCAGTTAATAATTTATCATTGAAATCCCATACTCTAACTCCAAGTAATGGATCAAATGCATTTCCTTGAATTAAAATGGTATCATCTACTCCAATAAGAGCTGGAGCAACGGTATCTGTAGCTTCTGCAATCGTAACGATGGATACATCATCTAAATAAATAGTAGTTGGAACACTAGTTCCTAATACAGCACCTAAGAAAAATCCGAATTTAGCTGTAGTGATTCCTGCGCCTGTATTATTGTACTCTATCGTATAGGTAGCCCATTCAGTAGTAAGATTAAAGTCAGCATACATTATGTTTGACCAGTTAGCAGTGTTTTCTAACACAACTCTAATTGGACGAGGCATATCTGCTTTTGCTCTAAATGTAATTAAATAGACTGCGTCAGTAACCGTGATTCTAGAATCTTGATAGAATTGAACACCATGAGGAACAATTCCTACATTTGTTACATTAATTTCGGCAATTCCATTTTGTATTTTAGCAGTAAATGCGCCTGAACCACTAATTTTCCATAACCATCCATTGGTTGTTACGGAAACTAGTTGATCTCTTGAGAAATCACCGTTTACAACAGTAAATGTTGTAGGTGCAATTCCTTCAGCAACGGTAACGATTCTTGTTTCAGTTGCAGTATTTCCAGAAGCATCTGTAATTGAATACGTTAAAGTGTATTCTCCTGCAACAGATGTATCAAGAGTATCTAAGCCTGTAATAGCGATATCAACGATTCGTAATGATCCGTCTTTATTATCGGTAACTCCGACTCCAAATAATTCGTCAAAAGTATCTCCAATCGCTATTGTAATATCATCAATACCAGTAATAACTGGAGCTTCTGTATCTGGTAAAGTTGGAATAGCTTCAATTGTAATATTATCGATATAGAATGTTGTTGGAACAGATGTTGTTCCTACAAGTCCTGCAAAGAAAGCAAATTTTGCAGTATTAATTGTTTCATTCGAACGATAATAATCAAACGTAATTGTTTGCCACTCGGTTGTAACGTTATAAGTATAATCAAATTGACGAGTATAAGCTGCATTTTCTAATACAACTTGGATAGGTCTTGCATTTAATGCTTTTACATCAAATGAAATTCGGTAAGTTCTTCCTTGTTCAACTACTCTGTTTAATAGATAGAATTGAACTCCATGAGGAACGTCACCTAAAGCTGTAACTACGATTTCAGCATTTCCATCGACGATTTCAGCAGTAAATGCTGCGCCATTTCCACCTGTTTTCCATAGCCATCCTTCAGCAGATGAAGTTGCTTGATCAATAGCAAAATCGCCATTTGGAACAACAAATGTTGATGGAGGAGGTGTCAAGGATACGGTTACTTCTCTTGTATATTCTCGACTGTTTCCTGATGCATCTTCAATTGTATAAGTAAGTGTATAAACATCGGCTGTATTAATATCAACCGTTCCAACAATAACGATATCATCAACTGTTAAAGTTAAATCAAAATCATCAGTTACAGTAACACCTTGTAATGGATTAAATGGCAATCCAATTTCAGAAGTATAGGCGCCAACTCCACTAAGAGTTGGAGCAGTATGATCTCCAGGTAACTCTTCTAATTCTGTAATAGCTACGTCATCAAGATAGACAGTTGTAGGAACAGAAGTTGTTCCAATTGCGCCTAAAAAGAAACCAAGTTTTCCTGTAGTCATTGAAGGGTTAGTTACTTCAAATGCAAATTCATAAACAACCCAGTCAGTTGTAACATCAATTGTTGCTGACCAATATTTTAAATAAGTTGTTCTATCTTCCAATTGAATAATCATTGGACGGCCAGTATCGGCTTTTGCTCTAAAGCTAACTTGATAAATCTTACCTGTTTCTACAATTCGATCTACTTGAGAGAATTGATTTGAATAGGTTAAAGATCCAATTGCTGTAACAACGTAATTTAAAACGCCTTCAACGATAGTTGCGCTACCAGCGCCGCCATCTCCAGCCCAGTGTCCCCAAGGAGCTTCTAAAACGTCAGAGAAGTCACCGTTTACAATATAAAAGGTGTTTAATAAAGCTTCTTTAACTCTTAGAGTTCTTGAATCTACTGCGGAATTTCCAGCAAGGTCAAAAACAGTATAAGTAAGAGTGTACGTTCCAGGAACTGTAATATCATAGTCTCCTGAAAGTTGAATATCTGCTGTAATAGTTCCATCATGATTGTCAAGTGCTGAAACCCCATCCCAAGGATCAAAGGCATCACCCACATAGATGGTTACATCTGTAATTCCCATTAAAATCGGGTCAGTAACATCAGGTTCTTCTGTTACTGTTGTCGTGGTGGTAGTTGCAGTAGTCGTAGTTGTAGTAGTCGTTGTTGCTTGTGTCGTAGTAGTTGTAGTAGTCACTTCAGTACAAGCAATAACACTAAATAGTGCAAAAAACATCACGAAGATTAAAAATAATTTTTTCATAAGTCCTCCTTAAATAAAATTTTTATATTTTTGGTTTCTTGAGAAAACGAATTCCCAAGAAAATAAATCCCGTTATAAAGACTACTCCTCCAGAGATTGCTCCAATAATCCATCCAAGTGGGTTTGTATCATCAACTGGATCTGGATCAACTGGATCTGGGTCTACCGGATCTGGGTCTACCGGATCTGGATCGACAATTTCTTCAGTTGTGTCAATCACTTCAATTTGAATTAAATCGCTATAAATAGTCACTTCTTCACCACTTGCGAGCGTTGTAGTGAACGAAGCCATTAAAACTGTATTTCCAACAGTTGTCATTTCGGTTACATTACTTGAACTATCTATAACAATACCTGTACCAGTATCACTATATATTTCAAGAGTTGGAATGTAAGGATAACTAAATCCTTTTGGAGTCATGATGTTTCCTCTAAGTGAAATTTGAGCAGGTTCAGCTAAATCATAGGTGTAAGATAGTTGATTCATCGTAAATCGATTAAATTCATTTTGTAAAATGGAAGTAATATCGGTTGTAATTCCTCCAACTCCTTTTAAATAATAAGTATATACATTTTCAGGAGTGCTTAACGTCCAAGGCCAAATGGTAAGTCCACGATGATTCATTTCTTGAATGTATACATCTGTAAGTGGAGAATATTCAGGATTAATGGTTGTTTTTGCAGGAACAACAGAGTTTAAGGTTGCAATAATACTGGATTCTAAATTTGCTGAATTGATTAATCCTGTTGATAAATATCCAACAGAGATATTAGGAAGTACTTCTCTCATTTTTGTAATTTGAGTTCCAATAAATGAAATCACAACTACTTGATCACTAAAATCATATTCATCAATTAATAATTTTAAATAATCAACAATTTCAACGTTTGAACTTTTAATTTCAATAAATAGAACTAAATCTTCTCCTTTAAAAGTCTCAAAATATTCTTCAAGTGTTGGAACAGGAATATCTGGGAATGTTCCAAACGTATCATTCATAGTTAATTCTCTTAATTGAGCTAAAGTAGATTCTTCTACTATCAAAGAGCCATTTGTCGTTCTAGTCGTTGTAGCATCATGCATAACTATAATTTCATTGTCAAGCGATAAATAAATATCTAACTCGACCACATCAGCACCAGCATTCATAGCAAGTACAGATCCTTCTACTGTGTTTTCTGGAGCTTCAGTTGACATTCCTCTATGGCCAATAATTAATGGTCTACGAATCAAAGTATTTTCTGGAAACGTCGCATATAAATCAAATAAGGATAAATAATCGTCTGTAACAATACCATTGGATCCAGATAAAATTGCTTCAAGCATTGCTTCGTTTCCTAAATCACTTGTTTCAGCCCATACTGTAATCAAACGATGTTGTAAATAAAATACATTGTATTGATTTGTGTATTCGATAGGAAGGATGGTAGCTACAGCACCAGCAATATTTGTATTATCCCGAATTTCAAGTAAATCTGCATCGGATAAAACAGGATTTGTATTATCATATGAAATTTCTAAAATTCCTCTTAACATATTGTATTCAGCTCTTGCTGTTTGAATAACCGAAATGTTAGGAGAAACAATAAATGCATCTCTTACTCCGTAAGTTTTAAGCATGGAAGCTATCGTTAAAGCAATTTCATTGTTTTTTGTATAAAATGCAGGAATTACTTTATCTTTTGCTGCATCTAATGCTTCCATAAATGTACAAATTGGAAGTCCATTGGCTTTTACAACATCAAAATTACTGTTTATTCTTAAAAAAGCAGTTGCTGGTCTGATTTCGTCTCCTAAAGCTTGAATATCTTCTAAAGAGTCAATTGTTTTGATTGCGGTAGGCGCAACGATTATTCCTGATTCAGGGGTATATAATACAGGAATATTAGAATATTCTACCGTGGAATTATCAATGTACTCTACTGGCATAGTGATTTTGATATTATCATAGATGGCTTTGGAACCACTTGATTGCATCCCAATATAACCACTCGAATAATCAGATGCACTCTCATAAGTGATAAGCAATGAATCATTAATCGATTCTTTTACAACGGATCCTTTTAAATCAATTTTTAAACGATATGTTGTGGCAGGATTAATTGCCTCAGAATAAGCAATGGTAATCGGAACGTTCCAGTTACCATTGATGGCTTTGGCAAACTCAACTCCATTATCAGCAGTTGCGTTTTGTCTTATCGCCATTTGAAAATAATTATCAAGGCTAAATCGATACATTACAGATGCCCAGCGTGTAGACTCAACTGCACTTAGAAGTGTAAAATCGGTTTCAATAATGTAATTTTTAAATCCTTTTAAATATTCCGGTAAAAGAACTTGCGATGGAGTTGATGTTGCAGGGGAATCTAAATATAAATATTCATTTTCAATTCCTGCTGCCCCTTTTACAAGTGTAAAATCAGAAGGAATAGCTCCGTCTGAAAGTCCATCAAAATTTTCTTCATAAATAATGTATTCAGTATCTTCTACCGCTTTGGCAAAAACATATATTTTGATTGATTCCTCGCCAGAAGTAAAAGTAAATGTATGAATTCCTGCCGATGAAGCTTGCAACAAGTCACCAGTTTGTACTAAAGAGGCACTCAAATCAGTTAAATCTCCATTTGATAATAGTACATCTTCTGCAATTGTTTTATAAGCAATTGTAGTTAAATCTATGTCAACTCCAAAATCTACGAATAGATAGGGTCTTGTCTCTCGAAGAACAAACACATCATCTTCTCCTTCTGCTTGAACAAGCAATTTATCAAAACTTAAAAACCCTAACATAGTTAAGGTTAAAATTAGTATGGAAAATATACTAAGGATTTTTTTCATAAATACCCCCTGTTGTTTTTAAGGAAATCGGTTTCCTAAATCTATTATATTGAATTGTGATAGCAATTGTCAAGTGTTTTGTTAAAAATATTGTAAACGTTTACCTATATTTAAAATAATCGAGATTTAATTCATGAATTTGTGAAAATATTTTCATAATTAGCAAAATATATATAGCCTTTTTAAGTGTAATGGAAACAGAAAAATAAATTAAATATATCTTCTTCAAATCGTTATTTCGACTGTAACGGGAAAATGGTCTGATAAATAATTCTCTGTATTTTTTTGATCCAATATTTTGGAGTGAATCGATTTTAAATGCTTTGAAACATAAATGTAATCAATGGGTTCTCCCTTGGTAATTCCAGTAAACCCATGAAAAGTATTGCAAAGTAATTGTTCGCCAAGATAAATGCTTTTAAATTCGTTTTCATGCAATAATTGATGAATGCTTGCAGAAGGAATGGCATTAAAATCTCCCATAATAACTTGTGGATAAATTGTCTTTTGTTTTAAATAATCAAGAATTACTTTCATTTGCATACACTGAATTTCTTCACTTTGATAATCAAGATGAGTATTAACTACACTTATGAATTTATCTTCGTTTGTTTTGAATAACCCATATGTGGCAATTCTAATGTAGAAACTCGTTTCAAATCTACTTTCTTTATTAGGTGAATCTGATAACCAAAAAGTTTCAGTAAAAACAAGAGTTAGCTTTAAGGTGTCGTACAAAATAGGTGTAAATTCTCCATTATTTGAGCGTGGTAGTCCAACCATCCGATATCTTGTTAATTTATCCATTAAATAATCAAGCATTTCCAGATTTGGCTCTTGAAGTCCTATAATATCGGGATGTTCCTTATTAATGAATTTGGCAACTTCATCTTTTCGATACTCCCAAGAATTCATTTTATCTACTTCAACATTAATTCTTACATTAAAAGACATAATTTTCATCTAAGTACTCCTTATTTTTTATCAATTACTAAAACAGTAAATGGATTAACCTTATAAATAGTATATCACTAATTTAAAAAAACAAGAAAAAGACAACCTCTATTTGAAAGAGGTTGTCTTTTAATATACTTGTGTAATATCTTGATTTTGTAGAACTCTTAAAGTCCCTTCTGCTAAAGCTCTCATTTCGTCTTCACCAGGATAGATAGAAATTGGAATGATAGGATGTATATAGTCTTTAAGATAGTTAATAAAGATTTGATTGTTAGCTAACCCGCCAGTTATAACGACTCCATCAATTTTTCCTGAGGCAACGAAATATAAACTACCAATTTCCTTTACAACTCTATAAGCCATTGCTTTAAAATAGAACTCAGCTTCTTCATCTCCAGCTTTAATTCGCTTATCTATTTCAAGGCCATTAGAAGTTCCTAAATAAGAAACCAATCCTCCATTACCTACAAGCATTTTTTTTACTTGTTCTTTCGAATAAATTCCAGAAAAACAAATATCTACTAAAGGAAAACTTGGAAGGGTTCCTGCACGTTCAGAAGAAAAAGGACCATCTCCACCTAACGCATTATTTACATCTACCACTTTACCTTTTTTATGGAGTCCAACACTAATTCCTCCACCTAAATGGCAAACAATTAAGTTTAAATCTGAATATTCTTTTCCAAGAAATTTTGCATGTTTTCTCGCGATAGCTCTTTGATTTAACACGTGAAACACACTGGTTCTTTCAATGCCTTTTAATCCAGAAACTCGAGCTAAATCATCAATTTCATCTACACAGACTGGATCAACTATATAGGCGGGCTTATTTAAAGGCTTTGCAAAATCAGAAGCAATCAAGGCTCCAAGATTTGATGCGTGAGACCCGTATTTACATGTCTTTAAGTCAGAAAGCATCTCTTCAGTTATTAAGTATGCTCCACCATGTTTCAAAGGTTTAAGCATTCCTCCTCTTCCAACAAACACATCGATGTTCTCAGGTGCATATCGGCATTCTGTTAAAAAATTGGTAATGATTTGCTTTCTAAAATTGAGTTGATCAATAATCGTTGGAAATTTTTTCAACTCATGAACATCATGTTTTAGATTTGATTCTTGAATTAATTTATCGTTAATAAAGATTGCTACTTTTGTTGAAGTAGATCCTGGGTTAATGACTAATTGCAAGTAATCCATCTTGATTCACCACCGCCAATAAGATTGAGTTTAGTTTTGAAATTCTTGAATCTGCTCGACTTGTAAGTATAATGGGAACTTTTGCTCCAATGATAATTCCTGCAGAATCCCCAGAAGCTAAAAACACAGAAGTTTTATAAAAAATATTTCCACCATCTAAATTAGGAAAAACTAAAATATCAGCTACACCTGCAACATCACTAACAATGCCTTTGTGATGAACAGATTCCATTGATACAAGATTATCAATCGCAAATGGACCATCAATTAAGAATCCTTTGTTAGCATCTTTATTAAAGTAGTCTACTACTTCCTTGGCATCAAGGGTAGATTTAATTTTTGGATTCACTTTTTCTACTGCAGAAACCATTCCAACTTTTGGACAATGATACCCTAATCTTTTAGCTAAAAAGACAGCATTTTGAACCAACATAATTTTTTCTTCTACATTCGGTTCAATATTCATAGCTCCATCAGTTGCAAACAAAACTCGATCAAGAGTTGGAAAACTTACAATTCCTACATGCGATAAAAGTGTGGCTTCTCGGATTCCGTATTCTTTGTTTACGACACCTTTTAATAAAATTTTGGTATCAATAAGCCCTTTCATAATTAACTCAACTTCACCAGCGTTCACCAAATCAAGTGCTATTTTAGTAGCACTTTCAGGGTTTTGTTCTTCAATGATTTGATAAGGAGGCTCAAGAGAAAGTTCTTGAATATACTTTGAAATAATCGCAGAATCTCCAATCAAAATTGGTTCGATAATGTTTAATTTGCATGCGTCATTTACTGCATTCATTACTGCGTCATCGTGGGCAAAAACTACTGCCATTTTTTTTCTTTTTACATCTTTAATGATATGTCTTAATTCATCAAGATTTTTAAGCATAAGTTACTCCTGAGTCTTTAATATAATCTTTACCTCTTTGAATGGCTTCCATATTGATATCAACCATATGAGCTTTTTTCTCGCCTAAAAATTTATGTAATATTTTTTGAATGGTTTGATCTGAAAACAAATTAGTAAGTTCTAAATATGCCCCCATCATTACCATGTTGGCAACTTGCATTGAGCCAAGTTCAGCAGCAATATCATTAATTGGTACGCCTATGCAAACACCTTGATCTGATGAAATATGCTCTTTAACTAAAGAAGAATTGTATAAAATTAAACCATTTTCTTTGATTTTATCTTTAAATTTTTCAAGGGATGGTGCATTAAAGGCAATAACATGATTTGCTTTTTGAAACACAGGTGAATTAATCGTTTTTTTAGAGATAATGACAGAACAATTTGCAGTTCCTCCTCTTGTTTCAGGTCCATAAGAAGGAAACCAAAGTCCGTATAATTCATCATTTGTAGCACTATAGGCTAAAATTTGACCAAACATCATGACTCCTTGTCCACCAAATCCAGCTACTTTAATATTCGTAGAATCATTCATTGATTTCACCTTTATCCTTAAAGACTTTAAGTGGAAATACTGGCGTCATCGCATCTTCAACCCATTTAAGGGCATCAACAGGTTTCATTCCCCAGTTTACAGGACAAGTTGATAATACTTCAATTAATGTAAATCCTCTTTTTTCTTTTTGATAAGTAAATGCTTTTTTAATGGCTTTTTTTGCTCTTATCACTTGTTTTGGATTATACGTTGCGACTCTTTCTAGATAGGCAACTCCATCAATTTGTGAAAAGATTTCACTAATTTTTATCGGACCTCCTGTAACCTCTAGACTTCTACCAAATGGAGAAGTTGTAGTTTTTTGGCCAATTAATGTAGTCGGAGCCATTTGTCCACCTGTCATACCATAAATTGCGTTATTCACAAAAATGACTGTGATGTTTTCTCCGCGATTTGCTGCATGAATCGTTTCTGCGATACCAATAGATGCTAAGTCTCCATCTCCTTGATAAGTAAAAACGATATTATCTGGTAAAACCCGTTTGATTCCAGTTGCCTCTGCACAGGCTCTACCATGAGGAGCTTGTTGCATATCACAATTAAAAAATTGATAAGAAAATACAGAACATCCTACGCTTGCAACACCCACAGTACTTCCTAACACATCAAGTTCTTCTAATACTTCTGCTACTAATTTATGAATAATTCCATGAGTACATCCAGGACAATATGTTAATGGTTTATCTGTTAAGCCTTTTGATTTTTGATATTTGATTTCCATTATTTAACCACCTTATCCTTAAAATTTTTGATGGCTTGAACAACTTCCTCAGGTTCAGGAACCATTCCACCAACACGCCCAAAGAATCCAACTTCAAATTTACCGTTGTTGGATATTAAAACATCATCAAGCATTTGCCCCATGCTCATTTCACAGCAAAGTATGCCTTTACAATCTTCACTAATTTCTTTAAATGCTGCTTTAGGATAAGGCCATAATGAAACAGGTCGAATCATTCCTACATTAATGCCTTCTTCACTTAATAATTCTATCGCAGAACGACAAATTCTTGCCATGGTTCCATAAGCAACAATTACGTATTCTGGTTGACTCATATTAATTAGTTCAAATTTTGTTTCATTGTTTTTAATTTTTTGATACTTTTTTTGTAGCTTAAAATTATGTTGCTCTAATTCAACTGGATCTAAAAACAATGAATTCACAATGTTTCTTCCAAGATGATTTGCTGTTCCTGTTGTAATATAATCTTTTTCAGGAATAAATCTAGTTTTAACAGTTTTATCAAAATCGACAGATTCCATCATTTGACCAATTAACCCATCGACTAAAATCATAACTGGATTGCGATAATAATCAGCAATGTCAAATGATTCCTTGACTACATCTATGGTTTCTTGAATGGTTTCCGGTGCGAAAACGATAACTTGATAGTCTCCATTTCCTCCGCCTCTTGTCGCTTGATAATAATCAGCTTGTGAAGGTTGAATTCCACCAAGCCCAGGTCCTCCGCGCATTACAGAAATAATAACACATGGTAATTCAGCACCAGCAATATAAGAAATTCCTTCTTGCTTTAAAGCAATTCCGGGTGAGGAAGACGAAGTCATAACTCTAGCTCCTGCTCCTGCTGCTCCATATACCATATTAATTGCCGCAACTTCAGACTCTGCTTGTAAAAAGATTTTTCCGTTTTTTAATAAATATTTGGATAAATATTCAGAAATTTCATTTTGAGGAGTAATTGGATATCCAAAATAAGCATCGATTCCACCTTTAATTGCTGCTAAGGCAATTGCTTCATTGCCTTTCATAAGTATTTTAGCCATTATTTATTCACCTCGACTGTAATAACAGAATCGGGACACATCATTGCACAAAATGCACAACCAGTACATTTTTCTATATCATTTACTTTGATGATGTTATATCCTGCTTTATTTAAGGTTGTTTTATCTTGGTAAAGAATGTGTTGTGGACAAAATTCCACACATAACAAACATCCTTTGCATTTTTCATAATCAAATATTGTTTTTCCTTTTGGCATGTGTTCCTCCTTAGTACCATTTTTTTCTTAAATAGATTTTAATTGGTAATAGTTCTCCAATTAATAAGTTTTTACCTAAATTAATATCATCTGAAATGCATGAAAAAATTACCTTTAATCCGGTCTCTTTTACAACCTCTTTTGCAATTTGTTCACCGTATAAAATATCGTCAATAGAGGTTTCCTTTAAAAGATTTGAATTATGAATCAGGCCGGTAATTTTCCATCCACTTGCTTCTTCAATATCATGTATTAATTGAATGATTTTCTCTTTTGTACTTGTTTCTTCTCGGAATACATTAATGATGAGTAAATTATCAACCTCTTCATTGTTTGTATTATCAAATTGACGTAGAAGTTTCGCTCCTAAATCGTTACCACCTAAATCATAGATAGCACTTAATTCTTTGTTTTGAAATGGAAGAAAGACTCGTTTTGAAATGTAGGGTAAATCTGCATACATTCCATCTTTCAAATCAGACGAAATGGTTTCAATTCCAAATTCTAACAAATAGGTTTTTAATTCACGACTACGAAAATAAGGATTAATAATATCAAGATCTACTAGTACATTGAGCTTTTTTTGAATTGCTAAGTTTAGCGCTATTTCGGTTTTTCCTGAGCCATAATATCCCGTAATAAAAGTAATCCGTTTCATAGATTACCTTTTAATATAATTCGAATGAACGTTATTAATTGTTTCGATTCTATTCTTTGCAAAAAGTTTAGCAGCTGCATGTGTTGAAATGTCTTCTTTTTTGGCAATGGAATAAATATCTATCAATCTGTCATAAATTTTAGAAATGTCTCTTTTTGATCTTTCTTCATTATAGATAACAAGTTCATGGTATACGTTAATTAGTCCACCGGCATTGATAACAAAGTCAGGAGCGTATAAAATGCCTCTTTCTTTAATCATTAATCCATGTTTTTCTTCGTCTTCTAAAACGTTATTTGCTGAACCTGCAACGATTTTAGCTTTAATTTGAGGAATCGTATTATCGTTTAATTGCGCACCCATTGCACAAGGTGAAAATACATCAACATTCAATGAGAAGATTTCTTCTGGCTTAACAAATTCAACTTCTGGATGTTCTTTTTTCATTCTTGAAATATGGGATGGATTGATTTCTGTAAAGTAGATTTTTTTTGCTTTTGCTTCAAGTAAAAAATTAATTAAATAATATCCTGTTTGTCCTGTTCCTTGTACAGCAAATGTATATTTAGAGATATCATCATCTCCAAAGGTAACTTGTAAAGATGCTTTGATTCCATAAAAAACTCCTAATGCAGTGTATGGAGATGGATTTCCTGATTTTCCTTCAAGTCCTACTACGTAATCTGTTTCCATATGAACATAATCCATATCTTTTGTTGAAGTATTTACATCTTCTGCGGTAATATAGCGTCCATTTAAACTTTGAACGTATCGACCTAAAGCTCTAAAATAGGCTTCGTTTTTGACAACATTTGCATCACCGATTAAAACAGTCTTTCCTCCACCTAAATTTAATCCTGCTGCAGCTGCTTTATAAGTCATTCCTCTTGCTAAACGTAAACAATCTAAAGCTGCATCTTCTTCACATTCATAATTCCATAGCCTGGTTCCGCCTAAAGCAGGTCCTAAGGTTGTATTGTGAATACAAGTCATTCCTTTTAACCCTGTTGTTTTGTCGTAAAAATAGACGATTTGTTCGTAGCCGTGTTTCTCCATGTAATCAAACTTGTTCATTTTGTTCCTCCTTTTATATTTTGGTTTTCCATCCAGATTTGGAAAACGCTTACACCGATATTATAACACTTATGCTTTAAAAATCAAAGAAAAAAAAGCGGAGATTTTGTAATAAGAGAAAGGTTACATTGATTCTAAAATGTATCCTATTTTATTGGTTATTTTAAGATGACATACGTAATGCCATCATTGCCTTTTTTAAAGTCTGAATCCTTAATCAATATGCTTCGATACATCCGAATGATTTCATCATACCCAATTAAAGAAACCGTAGCTTCTCCAGGTATAAATGCTTTAATTTCATTTGAGTTTTGTTTCTTTTTTAATGTTCTATGAACCATGTTTTTAATGGTTCCTCCAACACCTGTAGACCCATATCCATGAATAATTTTAATCATCTTTTCTGATTTGTTCTCGCGAAGAATTCTTAATAGATTGGTTTCAGCAACTAAAGTAGTTGGCATCATTGATTTTATATCAAATGTTTTCATATAAGATTCTCCTTTTTTTCTTCATTCTCAAATTTCGATTTACATTATTTTTTGTATTTAATCCCTTCAAGTGATACTTCAAAACGACAAACAGTATCCTTTGGATCTAATGCCGATTTCAAACACTTAATTTTTAATTTTTGATCTAGTATCACTTCAAAAGGAAATTTTTCAAATCCTGCACTACAATAACACCAGTTTTTTGAAATATGAACTTCTTTTTGTTTAATGGATTCTCTAGCAAATGGACAGTGACATGCAAAATACCTTTTTTCTTCTGATGAATTGGCATTTAAATAAGACACTGTATCATAAGGAATTTTGGTCATATACAATTTATTGTCTTTTAAGATTGCTGATAGTAACTCTTGATCCTTGGCTACAAAATCTACTACTTCTTGTGTAATGTCTTGTTCAAACCATACTTTACGTTCATCACAGTGTGCTTGTAATTCTTTTACTTTTCGAAGATGTCTTTCTTTTAAATACACTTCTAGAGATGGAGCATTTTCGTATTCAATTTTCTCAGGTAATATTGCTTCTTTTGAAACATCATGGTTATTTCCTGTCAAGATTTGTTCAACTTGTTCTTGAGAAAAATCCTTTTCAAGCCTCTTTACAAATTCCTGAGTAAAAAAAGGAATTCGTTTTGGATGTGTTCCAAGTTTTGGAATAGGTAATCCTTCCATGATTTTTTCCATCAATTCTTTTCCAGATAATCTTTCGAGTCTTTTAAGAATTTGTTCGATTACATCTATTCCACCTGTATATCTTGTAAGATGAATAAATAAATCATTTCTTTTTGCGACTCTATAATATCTAAGTAAAACGATAAATGCTTCCACCGTGGAAGAGTTGTTTTCTAATAACAACGCAATGTATTGATCCAAATAATTTGAATCAATTTCATCAATGAAAAGATTTTGATGTAGTTCATCTAAAAATAATTGAAAATTCAAAATTATTTTTTCAGCAAATAGATAATCTACTTCGGGCAAATGATTTCTTTCATACAATGCTTTTAATTCATCTAACTTCATAAATTTTACCTACCTTTATATATTTTAGGATGATATATTCATCTAATTTACGAAAGAAAACACCACAAAAATGTGATGTTTAATCATCATAGAGCTTCTGAAATTGATTTCCCTTGCATATGTAGTACTAAATAATCTGGTCCCCCAGCTTTTGAATCGGTACCACTCATGTTGAAACCACCAAAAGGTTGATATCCAACGATTGCACCAGTACATTTACGGTTTAAGTATAAATTTCCTACATGAAAATCATCTCGTGCCATTTCTAAATGCATGCGATTATTTGAAAGAACAGCTCCGGTCAATCCAAATTCTGTATTATTAGCCACTTCAATTCCTTCTTCAAATGATTTTACCTTACAAACAGAAAGAACAGGTCCGAAAATTTCTTCTTGCATGATTCTTGCCATAGGGTCTAAATCAATAAAAACCGTTGGTTCAATGAACCATCCAATTTTTTGATATGTCTTTCCACCAGCTACTAATTTGCCTTCTTTTTTTCCGATTTCGATGTATTGAGATATGCTTTCAAATGCTTTTCCATCGTTGACAGGACCCATATTATTGGAATAATCGGTTGGATCTCCCATTTGAATTTTGTTTGTTATTTCAATGATTTTTTTAACAACCTCTTCATAAACATCTTGATGAATGATTGCTCTTGAACAAGCACTACACTTTTGGCCACTAAAACCAAATGCAGATTTTACAATGGCATCCGCTGCAAAATCACAGTCAACATCACTATCAACTAGTATTGCATCTTTTCCGCCCATTTCAGCGATTACCCTTTTTAACCAAATTTGTCCTTTGTTCACTTTAGCTGCATTTTCGTAGATTGATTGTCCTACTTCTTTTGATCCAGTAAAAGAGATAAATCTAGTCTTGGGATGTTTGACAAGATAATCTCCAATTTCAGAACCTCTTCCTGGAAGAAAATTGAGTACACCCTCTGGCAAGCCAGCTTCAATTAATACTTCTTGAAATTTATAACCAATGACTTGAGTAGTCATGGCTGGTTTTAAGATAACACAGTTTCCACTGACAATGGCAGCTGATGTCATACCCGTTAGAATTGCAAGTGGAAAATTCCAAGGAGTTATAATTGCTCCAACACCTAGTGGAATATACTCGTATTCGTTTCTTTCAATGTTTCTTCTGCTTAAAACGACATCATCAATTCGATCCATTGATAACATTTGTCTTCCATAATATTCTAAAAAATCAATGGCTTCTGCAGTATCAGCATCTGCTTCTGGCCAGGGTTTTCCTGCTTCAAGGGTCATAAGAGCACTAAACTCAAATTTTCTTCTACGTAAAATAGCTGCTGCTTTAAATAAAACATCGCTTCTGATTTTAGGAGATACTTTTTTCCAGATTTCAAAAGCATTTAATGCTGCCTTCATTGCTTCATCGGCTTCTTTCACTCCTGCTTGACAAATTTGCCCAATCACTTGCAAATGATTGGCAGGGTTTAAAGAAGTATACGTTACTTTAGTGAAAACTTTTTCTCCTCCAATGATTAAAGGATATGTCTTACCTAAATAACTTTCAACTAATTTTAGAGCCTCCTTGTATTTTTCAATTACAAGTGGATTTGAAAAATCTGTTAAAGGTTCTGTTACATAATCATACATTGCCAAATGAATCATCCCTTTCTTTATACCACTGATTGTTCGTAATCAGTTGGATTATTTAATGCAAATCGGTTAATGCTTAAATCAGTTACATCTAACGTTGTTTTTTGTTTTAGTATAATTTCAGATAGTAGTATTCCTGTCATAGGAGCAAACATAAACCCATGTCCTGAAAATCCACATGCCATATAAAATCCTTCTAATTGGGGTGTATCACTTATGATTGGTTGCCTATCAGGAGAAATATTATACGATCCTCCCCATTGTCTAATCACTCTTAAATCTCCGATAATGGGCAATATATGACATACTGTTTTTGCCATTTCATCTAAAAATTGCCATGAAGAACTCGTGTTATGTCCTTTTGGTTCAAAAGGATTTGATCTTCCCATGATGAAACTTCCATGTGGTACTTGTTGACAATAGATATTTTTAGAAAAGCTCATCACCATTGGTCCTTGAATTCTCTCAATCGGTTCTGTCACAAGTATTTCATGATTCTCAGAATAAACAGGAATATCAATTTTAACCATATCTCCTATTTCTTTAGCATATCCACCTGCAGCGTTACATACTTTTGATGTTTCAATTTCTCGTTTATCAGTGACAACTTTAGTGATTTTATTGTCAATTACAATGATTTCTTTTACTTGTTCAAAAAAGAAAAATGTTACTCCAAGTTTCTTGGCAGCTTGAAAATAAGCATCTGTCATTTTAAAAGGATTTAAATGACCATCTGTTTTGCAAAACGTGGCACTAATAAAAGCTTCTGTATTTAAATGAGGAACTATCTTTAGCGCTTCTTCTTTTGACACTTTTACTGAAGGAATGCCAACACGTTGTTGTAAAGTTACATTTTCAGTAAATTGTAAGTCTTCTTCTTTGGTGCTAGCAAGAATTAAGTAACCTTCTTGTTTAAACTCGATATCTTTATCATATTCTAAAATTTCTTTTGCATTTTCAAAAAACTCAATGCTTTTTTTTGCTAAAATACAATTTGCTTTGGTTCCCCATTGTTGTCGAACTCCTGCCCCACATCTCCCTGTTGAACCCATTGTTAAATATCCTTGGTCAATTACAATGATATCTTTTACACCTTTGGCTGCTAAATTATAAGCAATGCTAACTCCGCTGATTCCAGCGCCAATAATAACAATTTCAGCTTTCATTTTTAAGAGCCTCCACAATTGATTTTAGTTTAACTCCCGTTGTAAGAGGTCTTGTTTTTTGAGTAAATACTTCTTGTGGTGCTTTATGCAAAAATTTAGCAATTTCTCGTTGAATGATTTCACCGCAAGTTTGACCTTGACAAGGACCCATTCCAATTCGTAATTGTCTTTTTAAATCTTCAAATGTTGTATAACCTTCCTGTAATAATGTTTGAATTTCATCTAAAGTGACGTCTTCACATCGGCACATTATAATATCTTTAGTTTTCATTTGGACACCTTATCGTAACAAATTCATATAGATTCTTCTTTTCAACACTTACTGTAACTAAAGCTGTTTTATCTTGTTTTGAAGTAAGGATCACACTTAAGATTAACGCATCTCCTATTACTTGACCAGCCCGATTTAATGCATGCCAGATTTGGCCTTTTTTAGGAATAGGTAGAAATTCGTAAGGTATTTTAAATTGCAAGGAATCTTTTAGAATTTGAACAACCATTATGGCAAGTCCAGGACAACTCGAGATGCAAATTCCACAACCAGTACATAATTTTTCATTTAAAACAGGTTGTAGATTAATGTCTTTTCCAATGGTTATCGCATGGAAAGGACAACTCGTCTCACAAGGATTACAAGGAATATCTTGATAACATTCTAAAAGAGCTTTCGGCTTTAAAAGTGCGCTTTGACTTGGAAACTTAGAAAGGAGATCTTCTTTTGTTGGAATGCCTGTTTTAGTAAGCATGATTATTCTCCTCTAGTTTAATTAGTCCTATCCTGGTTTTTTTACCAAAGAGGCCACTACGCAAATTATCTAATTGAAGATGCAAATCTTCATATAAACTGTGAAACAATGGATGAATATATCCTAGTTGTTTTGAAACAATTAATCCAGTTAAAGCTCCTTCAACAATAGCACTACTTGCTTCTTCAACTCCAGTAACGTCTCCACAAACAAACACATTTTTCATGCTTGTTTCATGATCTTTATTGATACGAGGAACAAGTCCTCCTAATTCAGGTACAAATTTCATTTTTATGTCTGCCATAGATAACAGTTGATGAAGTGGTGATAATCCAACAGAAATACATAATGCATCACATGTGATTTCTGAAGTAGTATTAGGAATTTCCTCCCATGAATCATTTAATTTTGTCGTTATGATTTTTTCCAAGCATTGATTTCCTTCTGCTCTTTTGATAGTCGTTTGACAAAAAATAGGAACCCCTAAACGTTTTAGTTTAGATGCATGGACTAAATACCCTCCAATCGATGGAGAAGCTTCAAGTAAAGCTTTGACTTTCACACCAGCTTGAATCAATTGATAGGACACGATTAACCCAATATTTCCGCTTCCAACCATTACGATTTCTTTACCAGGTAAAACGCCATTTAAATTCATTAAAGTTTGAACAGCTCCTGCCCCATAAATTCCAGGCAAATCATTATTTTCAAACGCTAAGACTTTTTCAGATGCTCCTGTTGCAATGATGATAGATTTGGCATGATATTTCTTATAAATATCATTATGGATTGTTGTTACAACATAATCTTTATAAAGTCCAACAACTGTCGTATTTAGTAAAACTTCTAATTGATTTGGATACTGATTAATAGCCACAATTAGTTTTTTCGCAATATCCAATCCTCTTGTTTTAGCAAATTGTTTTTCAGATCCAAAAAACTTATGCGTTTGTTTTTCAAGTTGACCACCAAGCGAAAAATTTCTTTCAATAATAAGCACTTTACACCCAGCTTCAAGAGCGGTTTTTGCGGCAGATAATCCTGCTGGTCCTCCGCCAATGACAATCAAATCTTTTTCAATCATTTTAAGGCACCAAGCCCTTCTTGACTTTCAACAATCATGCCTTCTTCTAATAACGTAATACACGTCTTAACGTTTGGAACATTATTGACTCTCATAAAGCAAGATCCGCAATTTCCAATGGCGCAGTAAAAGCCTCTAGGTCTTAGTTCTTTTATACTTTTACTAAGCACTTTAATTCCTAATGCATGTAATGCGGAAGCAATCGTATCGCCTTCAAAACCAAATATACTTTTACCGTTAAAAAGAAAAGAAATTTGTTTTTTAGGCGAAAAATCTAAAATTGGATGTTTTTCAATCCTCATGTTCTCACCACTTTCACAACTACTATAATAACATAAAGCGCTTTCATAGAAAAGACCTATTTTTCGAAAAATAAAAAGGACCGAAGTCCTTTATGTTTGTGTAAAATTAAATTCAAATAATAAAGAGGATTCTCAAGACAAATGCTTATCAATCCTTTATACAATGAACTCTCGTTTTTTAAATAATGTATAAGAAACGACAAGCCCAACGATTGTTAATCCGACAAAAACCACAAAACTAATCCATTCAAACGAGAAGTCGTTTTTCAAAATCTCTATGGGATTCGAAAAAGTAAAAGGCGTAATATATTGTAGCTTCTTTAACCATTCATTGTTGGTCATAAATGAAATGACTGAAATGATGTAAAACGGAAATGGGATGGCAATGGCTATCATATTTTTGGAACTTGATTTTAAGAAACAAGCTAAGACAAAACCAAGATAACCTATTATTAAAAACATAACTGTATTTAAAACTGAAAAGATTACAAATAGTCCAACATCAATGGATTCTTTTACCGTTATAAATCCAATTACACAAAATAAAGTGTTAATAAGAGAGAAAACTACGATATTAAACGTAATTTTAATCAATTTCGTAAAGTAAAATGTGCTTCTTGGATAAGGAAGTGAATAGAGACTTTCAACTGTTTTTTCTTTTTCATCTTTGTAAATCGCATTAAAGCCTTCTAGCACCGCAAACAAAGCTCCAAATATTTGAAGCATCATAGCACCTTCTGTTGCAAAATACTCCATAATGGTATCTGGCAGACCACCAAAACTATTCATTATATCGTAAAATTCCTCTGGAATTGCAGCATACATATCTTTTACCATTGGAAATAGAATAATGACCAAATACATCGTTATCGCTAAACTAAAAGACCAAACTAAAAGACCTTTTAAACTTCGCTTAATTTCTAAACCAAAAAGAGTTTTGTTAAAAAATTTCATTTATTCCAACTCCTTCTTGTAGTATTTTAATACAATTTCTTCTAAGGAAGCATCGCGAATGGTAATATTTTGAAAAGACTGAAGACCAACACTTTGAATCAACGTATTGATGTTACCTTCGTAATCGTAAAAAGCTTCATTATCAATTGTTTTGGTTAAAATCAATCCAGGAATGTTTTGATCTAACATTGGAGGAGATAAAATTATCTTTTTATGTTCTTTTATATTGATTTCACTCATTTTGAAAATAAAACTAACAACACCATCACGAATCAAAGCGACTCTATCACAAACTTTTTCAACTTCACTTAATACATGACTGGATAAAAAAACGGTAACTCCTTTTTTCTTTTCTTCAAGTAAAAAGTTAAGAAATGTTTGTTGCATGAGTGGATCAAGGCCTGTAGTTGGTTCATCTAAAATAAGTAATTTAGGTTCGTGTAGTAATGCAACTACTATTCCTAATTTCTTTTTATTTCCAAAAGAGAGTTGACTTACTATTTTATTAATATCTAAATCAAATAAATCGATTAATTCAAGCATTTTTGAATCTGAAACTTTTCTCATGTTTTTATAGAAGGTTAATACTTCCATTACCTTCATTTCTGGAAAGAAAAAAGCTTCACTTGGAAGATAACCAATATCATCATTTATTTGCCAAGATTCTTCATTTATTTCTTCTCCAAAAATACTTGCATATCCTTTTGATTTTTGAATTAAGCCAAGTAATACGCGAATCAAGGTAGTTTTCCCAGCTCCATTAGGCCCCACAAAACCAAAGATTTCCCCTTCTTGTACTTCAAATGTAGCTTCTTCTAATCCTCGAGAAGTTCCATAGTATTTATTTAGCTCTTTGATTTCAATTACATTCATGTTATCCCTCAGTTCCTTTAAAATTTTACTTATAGTATAAAAATAGACATTTCTTATTTTACCATGATATAAAAAATTAATAAAGACTATTTAACTTCAATCCAATATCTTAAAACTACATTTTTGTTTTCTTCTATAAACTCATTCTCAAAAAGACCCCCACATCTTTCAATTGTTTTTTTGGAAGGCAAATTATCTTTATTGCAAATAAGTAGTGCTTTGTCAATCCCTCTATTTTTCGCTTCAAGAAGTGCTAAATTTAACATGATTTTAGCATAACCTAATCTTCGTTTTGATGGTTTAATCCCGTATCCTATATGCCCTCCTATATTGGTTAGCAACTCATTTAATTGATGCCTGATGTTTACAACACCATAAATTTCTTCCTCTTCGTCAACAAAAACAAACGTTGAAGACGGCATATATCCTATTTTTACCGTTTCTATGTTTTCTTGTTTTTCTAAAAGTTCTAAATACGTTTCAAAAGGCAACCCAAACATTCTAGAAGTAAATGGAGACATTTTTTCGTCTTTCCAGTCTTTGACATACTCTAGATATTTCTCTTTATGTTGCTCATTTAATTTAATTAATTTAAATGATTTCATACGTTTTTTTCCACGCCCTTTCTAAAAGTTTAATTGCACTGATAAAGTCATTTTCAAGAAAATTAGAGTAACCCATGACAATTGCTGGAAATTCCGGTCGATTGGTTTTACAATTAAAATATTCTTTTAATCCATAAATACGAATTTTTTCTTTTTTCGCACGTTCAATAAGCCATTCTTCCGATACATTATTGGGAAATTCCAGTAAAAAATGAAGGCCTGCTTCTTCTCCAATTACTTTGCAAACTGGCCCAAATTTACTATGTTTAATCAATTCAATAAAAGTATTTCTTTTTTCTTTGTAAATTCCTTTCATTTTATTTAAATGTCGCTCAAATAACCCTTTTTCAATAAAACGACTTAAGATAAGTTGATTCAAAACTGGCACTGTATTTGAAATGAATTTAAACTTTGTGTTGTACTCATGCAATAAGGATTCTGGCAAGACCATAAAACTAATTCGTAATGTTGGAGCTATGCTCTTTGAAAACGAGTTTAAATAAATCACTTTCCCATTATAATCTAACCCTTGCATCGCAGGAATTGGATTTCCTGAGAAACGAAATTCACTATCATAATCATCTTCAATAATATATCGGTTGTCTTTTTCTTGAGCCCATTTTAAAAGCGCAATTCTTCTTGCAATGGGAATGACTTTTCCAGAAGGAAATTGATGACTTGGTGACACGTGAATAATGTTAGCTTTTGTTTGTTTTAGTAATTCCAAACTAAATCCTTGTTCATCTAGAAAAATATAATTTGTTTTCGCTCCATATGCTTGATATAACTTTTGAATTTTTGTGTAACCAGGATCTTCTAGTGCATATTCACTTTCTTTTCCTAAAATTAAAATCAAAAGTCCAATCAGAAATTCTGAACCTGCTCCTACAATTATCCGATCAGGCGTTGTTTTGATTCCTCTAAATTGATACAAATAGGAAGCAATTTGTTCTCTTAAAGGCTTCACTCCTTGAGAATCCATTTGATTTATTAAATCAATTTGAGTTTCTAATACAACTTCTTTTTCAAGTTTCACCCAAGAATTATAAGGTGAATTTCTTGAATCAACTACATTCGTTTTAAAATCATAAAGATATATTTCCTTTTTTGGCTTTTGTGAGGTTGTTTCCTCTTTAGGTTGGCTATGATCATCAAAAAAATGATGCACAGATGGTTCTACATAAAATCCGCTTTTTGGGATGGAACGCAAATATCCTTCAGCGAGTAATTGTTGATAAGCAGACTCAACAGTCACTTGACTAATTTTTAAATGCGTTGCTAGTTTCCTTTTAGAAGGCATTTTTTCATTGGCAAACAATTCATTTAAATGAATTAGTTTTTTGATATAACGGTACAGCTGTTCATACATCGGAATTTTTGATTCTCTGTTAAAAAAGATTGTTATCATATTTTCTCCAAACTGACCTTATTAAAATAATGCAAACTGAGTATTTACTTAATATCAGTTTCATCTATAATATAATCAATTAATGACAAATTGTCAATATCAAAGGAGAAAGAATTATGGATAATAAACGTTATGAACTAAACAAAGAACTTGCTCAAATGTTAAAAGGCGGAGTAATTATGGACGTTACTTCAGCACAACAAGCTAAAATTGCTGAAGAAGCTGGAGCTTGTGCAGTTATGGCTTTAGAAAGAATCCCAGCAGATATCCGAAAAGTTGGAGGAGTATCTAGAATGAGTGATCCAAAACTCATTAAAGAAATTCAAGCTGCTGTGTCCATTCCTGTCATGGCAAAAGTTCGAATTGGACATTTTGTTGAAGCGGAAATTCTGGAAGCCCTTGAAATTGATTACATCGATGAATCCGAAGTGTTATCTCCTGCAGATGATATTTATCATATTGATAAAACGAATTTCAATGTTCCATTTGTTTGTGGAGCGAAGAATTTAGGAGAGGCTTTAAGACGAATTGATGAAGGGGCTTCTATGATTCGTACAAAAGGCGAACCTGGAACCGGTGATATCATTCAAGCAGTAAGACATATGCGTTTAATTCAAAGTGAAATGAGAAGAATTTCTTCTTTAAGAGAAGACGAATTATTTAATGCCGCAAAAGAATTACAAGTTCCTATTCACTTATTAAAATATGTTCATGAATTCGGAAAACTTCCTGTTGTAAACTTTGCTGCAGGCGGAATTGCAACTCCTGCTGATGCTGCTTTAATGATGAAACTAGGTGCTGAAGGTGTCTTTGTGGGATCAGGAATCTTTAAATCTGGAAATCCTGCCAAAAGAGCACGTGCTATCGTTCAAGCGGTAACCAACTTTAACGACGCTAAACTTCTTGCTTCTTTATCTGAAGACATTGGAGAAGCAATGGTTGGTATCAACGAAAGCGAAATTGCATTATTAATGGCAAACAGAGGAGAATAATGCATGAAAATCGGAATACTTGCTGTTCAAGGAGCATTTAAAGAACACGCTGACACACTTGACAAACTTAACATATCTCATTTTGAAATTAGACAACGAAAAGATTTAGACACAAAAATGGATGGTTTAATTTTACCGGGTGGCGAAAGCACCGTTATGAAAAAATTGATAACTGATTTACAACTTTTTGATAAACTTTTTGATTTGATTCAAGCTGGATTGCCTGTATTTGGCACTTGTGCAGGCTTATTATTACTAGCAAATGAAATCTCAAATGATGAAAGAACTGTATTTAAAACAATGCATGTCACGGTAAAACGAAATGCATTTGGAAGACAACTTGGCAGTTTTAAAGCGTTTGATCTATTTGAAGGCAAAACCATTCCAATGATTTTCATTAGAGCGCCATACATTGAGTCAGTTTCACCAGATGTAACGATATTATCTACCGTTAATGGATTAATTGTTGCTGCAAGACAAAACAATCAATTAGCAACAGCTTTTCATCCTGAATTAACTGATGATACAACAATTCACGAATATTTTATAACAATGTGTAAAAACGCTTCTTTAAATTAGCAAATAATAAAAACACCATTTTGAAAGCAATGAATTGCTTCTAGTGGTGTTTTTATTTCTATAGGATATATAATTTTTAAGTTAATTTTTTTAGTTCTTTACTCCTAAAAGCAATCAATGTAATAATTACCATTCCAGCAATCATCATTGCTAAAGGATAATAAATGCTGTAATTATCTATAAAGAATCCTGCAAGCAATGCCGTAATTGGAAATAATATTCCACCTATACAATCAATTAGCATACTAACTTTTCCTATTTTATCTGGTTCAATATACTTTTGCATCGATGCTTGAAGCGGGGCATTGACAATAGCATTAATAGATCCTGCCATAAAATTAATCAATATAAAACCTATAATAAACATATTAATGGTAATAATTTCCACATCAAAAGAACGAATTATCATATAATATAAAAAAGCTAATAAAATGAATAAACTGCCTCCGATTCGAAACAATTGATATATCTTGAATTTGCTTGCAATTATACTAATTACAATGCTTAAGATGATAATTCCAATGCTTTCAGCAAATTCTGATAATGCAAGCAGATATTCAGGAGCTATTACTCCATCAAACGTAAAATACTCTTTAATCATATATGGGACTCCCACACTAAACCATGGCGCAGTAAGGGTAGTACTTACTAAAACTATTAAAGTTATCATAAGTATTGGTTTTCCTTCATGAAAAATGTAACGAACTGCTTCTTTGATTTCAACATAGATGTGTTCAATAATTTTTCCGATTTTCGAATTAGAATTTTGAACTCTATCTTTATTTACATTATTATTTTCTGCTAAAATTATTCGATCTAAATTTTTAGGAGTATCGTATTTAATGAACATTTCTGAAATTGCAGACAAGATAAAACTAATTCCATTAATGACCATTAAAAGAACAATTCCAAAATTCAAATAAAGTACTGCACCAAATAGTAACCCTGCAATAGTTTGAACGCTTCTTGTTATTTGCATAATAGAACTTGCAGACACTAATTCATTTTTTTCAACTAATTGAGGAATCAAAGCGGTAGTAGCTGGTGCAAAAAAGGCGCTTTGAATTGCAATAAAGAATAACGCTGAATAAATAACAACTAAAATCATTGATGTGTTATTTGTTTTCATAAAATAGGAAACAAGTAATCCAACAGATATATAGATGATTCCTCGACCAAAATCGGTAAGATAAAGTACTTTGACTTTCTTTTTCCATTTATCCGTGAAAGTTGCTGCAATGGGTCCACATAGGAAAACAATGAAGGACCAAATTCCAATGTAGGTTGCAGTCACGGTTGCTTTCCCTGTCAGGTCAAGCAAAAACAATGCAATTCCAAACCCATATATTCGACTACCGATTCCACTAACTAAATTTCCGAAAAATAATAGCAAAAAGTTTTTGTCTTTAATATAATTGTACTTTAACATTATTTACACCATCTTTCATCCGTTTTTTATTAACAATGTCAATTACAATATTAATTATATTAATTTATGTTGATAATTGCAAGTGTTATTTTATTTTTTTAATAAAATATTAAAAAATATTAAAATCCATATCGAATTTTATTGATTTTGTTAATAAATATATTGTAATTTTAAATTTTACAATAAAAAATGACATACATTTTCAGTATGTCATGATTCATTAAATGCTTTCAAAAGCGCTAAATACTATTTGTTTTGAAGAGTAATGTAACGATGATTATTTGTATATATCATTTTAAGCCCATTTTTTTTTGCTATAAATTCGATTGTTTTCGTTGTATAAAATGATATATGACTATGATCTCTTATATAATACCAATCAATAAATTTATCTTCATCATTTGGATGAAATAAGGTCATAATTGAAAGAATGCCATCTTTAGCTAAGAGTGATTTAAATAAAGCAAAATAAATTAACGGATTTTGTAAATGTTCAATGACTTCAGTTGAGGTAATTACATCGTATTTTTGGGTTTCATACACTTTTAATGGTGAAAAAAACAGATCATATATTTCAACTTCAAAATCATAGTCTTCTTTTAATATATGAGCTAATACTGGTGTAGGACCACTTCCAAAATCTAACACCTTTTTACCATTTGCAAACGGTAATACGGAATGGTTAACAAATTCTTTTAAGAAAGTTACATATCCTAAATTTTCCAAACTGTTGTTGTGAAAATTATAGATTTTTAATTCCTGTGCTTCAGATATTAAATTATCTTCGTCTTTAGAAATAAATTCACAATTTTTGCAATAATAATAATTACCTTTTAAAATCGGATGATATATCTCTATTGTTGCACATTGACAAATTTTACAAACTTCATTCATTTTATATCATCCTTTTTTATATTAAACATTTACTCTATTATATCATGTTATTCTATATAAAAACTTAAAAAGAAAAAGCCACTATATTTAATAAATAGTGGCTTAATTCGTTTATTTAGCTTCTTTCTTTACTACTTCTATTTTAGGTTCTTCAACTTTCACTTCGACTTTTGTTTCGGTTTTAAGTTCTTCTCCTAGATATTTAGGTAATTCCATTCCTGCCATATTAAACAATTCTTTCATAGGTGGAATAGATTTCATTAAGGATGAAAGAAAGTTTGCGGTTGAGGTAGTTCCATCTTTAGAAGATCCACTGTCCCAAACGGTAACTTTATCAATCTTAAGATTTTTAATAGCTTCAACTTGAATAGCAACTAAAGTTTCTAGTTTATCAGCAATTAACATTTTAATAGCTTCATCAGGTTTTCCGCCTGCAGCCTTCACTAAAAGCATAAATCCTTCGGATTGTTTTGACAGAACTTCAAAAGTACCTCTTGCTTCAGCTTCCATTTTCGAAAAGTTACCATCTGCTTCACCTTTTGCTCTTCTTCTTGATTGCTCTGCAGTGGCTTCGGCTTCAATAACTAATTTTTCCTTCTCAATTTCAGTTCGAACCAAAACATCTGCTTCAAGAGTAGCTTTTTCACGGGTAGCACGAGCTAATTCAGCACTTTGTTCTGCAACATAAGCATCTTCTAAAGCTTTCGCTGCGGCGATTTTTTCTGCGGTTTGAGCTCTTCTTAATGATTCTGCTTCTATTTCTCTTCGGGTAGCATTGGATTGAGAAATTTTTCCAAGAGAATCATTTTCACCTGCAATAGCAGTTGAGTTAGCACTAGCAACTTGAATTCTTTGGTCTCTTACAGCGTTGGCCTCACCAATTGAACCATCTCTGTTTTTTTCTGCAACTGATTTTTTTGCATCATTAATTGCTTTAGCAGCTGCTTCTTTTCCTAAAGCTTCGATGTATCCAGATTCATCATTAATATCGGTTACGTTAACGTTAATAAGTCTTAATCCAATTTTTTTAAGTTCTGTTTCTACGTTATCAGAAACAGCTTCTAAGAATTTGTCTCGATTTGTATTGATTTCTTCAATATCCATCGTTGCAATAATTAAACGAAGTTGTCCGAAAATAATGTCTTTTGCTAATTCTTGAACTTCAGGTAATTGAAGACCTAATAATCTTTCAGCAGCATTTTGCATAATTCCAGGTTCTGTTGAAATACCTACTGTAAATCTAGATGGTACATCAATTCTAATATTTTGTCTTGAAAGTGCACTTTTTAAATCCACACTAATTGAAATTGGTGTTAAATCTAAAAATTGATATGCTTGAATAAATGGATAGATAAATCTTGCTCCACCATGAATACAAGTTGCGGATTTATTCGTCCCATCTAAATTATTTCCTACTTTTCCATAAACAACCATAATTTTATCAGATGGGCATTTTTTAATTCTTGATACAATAAAAATTAATACTGTAAATACCAGGACAATAATGGTAATAATTAATCCTACGACTTCAATTTTTAAAAAAGTATTAAACATAATAATCTCCTTCTATATTTTTTTTACGACTACTGTCGTTTCGTTTTCCAATCCTGTTATTTCAACACTGGTTCCAGGCATTAAATCTATTTGTTCTAACGTCACTGCTTCAACTTCAACAAATCGTTCTTGAAAAGTTAAAGTGACTTTCCCTTTTCCTGTTTTATTGTTTGGAACTCTAATATAAACAGTTCCGTTTTTTCCAATAGCATTTTCATAATTTAAATTGCCCTCAGATTCCAAATTCATCGCTGCTTTAAAAGCCAAAGCTAAAAGGTAGGCGGCTAATGCTCCACAAGCCATTCCTATTAATAAAGAAAGAATTGGAATTAAATAATTTGAAGCTATAAATGAAACCCAAGCACCAATACTTAAAAACGCTAATACTCCTCTTAATGTTAATACTTTTAATCCGCTAAATCCAGATAAAGGTTCATCATTAAAAGAATCCATACTTCCATCTATATCTCCTCCATCTATGTCAACAGAGCCATCAAATTCTGTATCACTTATACCAAGTAACATTAAAATCATGAAAATAATCATAATAACTGTTGCTGGAACAGCAATCACAAACATCACTTGTTGAAAAACTGTTAACCCTTCCCACCAAATTGTCATCTCGATTTCTTGCCTCCCTTTACTTCATTTATTATAACATTGTACCATTTTTTTAACGAATTAACAATATAAGTTTTATTTAAAAATGGATATTCCATTCATAAATGGCACTAATACATCAGGTATTTTTACAGAGCCATCCGGTAATTGAAATTGTTCAACAATCGCAGGGATTAATCTACTTGTCGCAAGACCTGATGCATTTAATGTATGGCAGTATGCATTCTTTTTGGTAAAAGCATCTTTATAACGAATCATACCTCTTCTAGCTTGAAAATCTCTTGCATTGCTAACAGAGGATACTTCTTTATAGATTTCTAAAGAAGGAAGCCATACTTCGATATCATATGTCCTTGCCATTGCAAAAGCAAGGTCTCCTGCTGCAAGTTTACTTACTCTATAGTGAAGTCCTAATTGTTTCATTAAATTTTCGGCTTTTGCAAGAAGTTCTACAAATGCACTATCGCTTTGATCTGGTTTTGTAATTTGTACCATTTCAACTTTGTTAAATTGATATCCTCTAATGGTGCCTCTTTCTTCCGTTCTATAACTTCCTGCCTCTTGGCGATAGCAAGGACTATATGCAAAATATTTTTTAGGCAATTCTATCTCTTTTAAAATTTCGTTTCGATGCAAATTAATTAAAGCTGTTTCAGCCGTTGGAAGCAAAAACTTTTTAGGTTGCTGTCCTTCCATCCAAAATACATCTTGATTAAATTTAGGAAACTGTCCTGCGGCAAATCCACTTTCTTGATTTAGTATATGAGGTGGCAATATAAATTCGTAACAATCCTTTAAATGTTCAGAAATAAAAAAGTTCAGCAATGCCCATTCAAGAATAGCACCATTTCCTCTATAAATCCAAGTTCCTTTACCAGAAATTTTAGCGGCTCTTTCGTAGTCAATCAAATGAAGAGACTCGCAAAGAAAAACATGATCTTTGATAGGAAAGTGAAAAACTGGTTTCTCAAGATAAGAATAAAGCACTTCATTTAATTCTTGTCCTCCGCCAACAAGATCTTCATCAGGAATATTCGGCAAATTCGAGACAAAGAAATCAATGTCATTTTCAATTTGACGCAATTTTCTTTCATCTAAATCAATCAAAGATGATAATTCATTTACAACGATAAAAAGAGATTTTGGATTATCTTTTTTTTCTTTATTTCAAATATTTGATCAGATATTTGATTTTTTTTTGCTTTTTGTTCTTCCATTTTAAAAATCAAACTATTTCTTTCTTTTATCCAGTGTAAAAATTCAGTAAAATCTACTTCAATTCCCTTTTTTAAAAGTAATTGTCTAAATTTTTCAGGATTTTCTCTCATTGCAATTTTATCTAACATTATATTTCTCCTTATTCTAAAAAAAATAACCCTTCACTTTACAGTAAAGGGCGAAATTAATCGTGGTACCACCTTTGTTCTAGATAACTAGCACTCAGATTCTTTAACGCAGAATTACGGATGGGATTGGCATCACTTCAGAGGTAGATAAGTAAATTATTTTGACTGATTTTCACCCGTGCATCAGCTCTCTAATACAAAATATAAATACTTTAATCTCTTTCATCGTTTTGAAGCATTATATTACTAATAAATCATCTTGTCAATAAGATTCAAAATAAATCAAATCGTTTAAATGTGTTTAATCAGTTCAATTTTAAAAGAATCTATGAAAATGGTAAATACTTTTTGAACATCTACCTTACTATTTAATTCTAACGCTAAAGACGTTGCATTAAAAGCAGGAAATGTAGTTTGATTGATATTGAATCCAACCCCTATAATAATATATTCTCTATAAGTATCAACGTATTTTGTTTCAATTAAAACACCAGCAATTTTATTTGAATTTACAAAAATATCGTTTGGCGCTTTATACCAAGCTTTAATTCCAAAATGAGAAAGTGTATTCAAAATCGTATCAACAATTACTTGATTACAAACTTCTGATGAAATATCATCTTTAAGTAAAATAGAACACAATAAATTCTGAAAAGGTTCCGAAATCCAAGTGTGTTCAAATTGACCTTTTCCGTCAGTTTGAAAATCTGCCAAAACGATTGTATGATTATTTAAATCTTTATAATTTTCTTTTAAATAAGTGTTTGTTGAAGAAATCGATTCAAAGCGAAGAATCGTTGGATGAAATTCTTTAAGTTTCATTTGGCAAGAGCAAAAGAAAACTCTGCTTCGCAGGCGATTTCATCGTTTACCGTTGCGATTCCTTTACCAATTCCAAACTTGTTTTTAAAACGTGAAATTGCAACAGATAACTTTAAAATATCTCCAGGAATGACTTTTCTTCTAAATTTAACTTGTTTTAATCCCGCAAGATAAACAATTTGATCCTTATATTCTGGAACTGATAATAGAGTTACTGCTCCTACTTGGGCTAATGCTTCAATGATTAAAACCCCAGGCATAATATGTTCACTTGGAAAATGTCCTAAAAAGTGAAGTTCATTTGCGCTTACGTTTTTTTCTCCAATTGCTGATACTCCTGGAAACAATTCTATGATTCGATCGACCATAAGAAAAGGAAAACGATGAGGAATAATTTCTTGAATTTGATTACTTGTCAACATGATTTGAATCCTCCCATTTTTTAAATATGATGGTTGCATTTTGTCCACCAAACCCTAAACTATTGCTTAAAGCATATTTAACGATGCGTTTCACTGCAACATTTGGTGTATAGTTTAAATCACACTCCGGGTCTTTTTCAACGTAATTAATGGTTGGTGGAATAATATTTTCCATGAGAGCTTTTATCGAAATGATAGCTTCAATCCCGCCAACAGCTCCAAGAGAATGACCATGCATGGATTTTGTGGCACCTATGTTAATTTCATAAGCGTGTTTTTTAAACACATTTTTGATTCCCAATGTTTCGATTTTATCATTATAAAAAGTAGACGTTCCATGAGGATTGATATAGTCAATCCATGTTGGATCAACATTACCATCTAACAATGCATTTTCCATACATTTTGTTATTCCATATGCCGTTTCATCTGGAGCTGTTATGTGAAATGCATCACAAGTAGTTCCATATCCGACCATTTCAGCGAAAATGGTGGCTTTTCTTTTAAGCGCGTGTTCTAGTTCTTCTAAGATAATAACTCCTGCCCCTTCAGCAATAACAAATCCTGAACGACGTTTATCAAAAGGAATAGATGCCTCATCTTTATTTGAAGTAAAATTCAAAGCCTTCATACTAGCAAAACCGCCAACTCCTAATTCATTGATGGGAGCTTCTGCACCACCTGCAAAAGCAAGTTCGATGTATCCATCTCTTATATAACGAAAAGCCTCACCTATTGAATTTGTTGCAGAAGAACATGCAGTTACTATTGGTAATACAGGACCTTTTGCTTGATATTTAATCGCAATACGACCACCAACTAAGTTTATAATTGCGTTAGGAATAAAAAAGGGAGAAATGCGATCAACACCTTTTTCATGAGCTTTTCGTGCTTCTTCGTTAATTGTCCATAATCCGCCAATTCCCGAAGAAACAAATACTCCAAATCGATCGGAATCGATGTCCTCTTTTTTTAGATTTGAATGCTCAAATGCTTCTGTTGCAGCAACTAATCCAAAAACCATTGTTCGGTCCATTCTTCTTGCTTCTTTTGGCTCAAGATGATCTTCGGGATTAAAGTTTTTAACTTCACCAGCTACTTTTACTTTTTGGTTTGATACGTCAAAAAGTGTAATATGATCAATTCCATTTATTCCATTTTTTGCCGATTCCCACATGGAATTTACATCATTTCCTATGGGCGTAATAGCACCAAGTCCAGTTATAACTACTCTTCTTTTCATATTAGCTCCTTTTTAATACATAACAAGTCCGCCATCAACATGGATGACTTGACCTGTAATATAATTTGCTTCATCTGATGCAAGAAATGCTACAACGTTTGCTACGTCTTCGCTTGTTCCCAAACGTCCAAGTGGAATATTTTCAATAAACTTCTCTTTAAATTCTAATGGAAAATTTTCAGTCATTTTTGTTTCAATGAAACCAGGAGCTACTGCATTACAAGTTACTCCTCTTTTTCCAAGTTCTCGTGCCAGAGATTTTGTTAGTCCAATAATTCCAGCTTTTGAAGCAGCGTAATTCGTTTGTCCTGCATTGCCAGTAATTCCAACAACTGAAGAAATATTAATTATTTTTCCACTTCTAGCTTTGCTCATAAAACGAGCTGCATGTTTTGAAACATTCCAAGTCCCTTTCAGATTGGTTTCAATCACATCATCAAAATCAATTTCATTCATTCGAATAATTAAATTATCTTTTGTAATTCCTGCATTATTAACAACAATATCGATTTTTCCAAATTCATCGATAATTTCTTCTATTAAATGTAAAGCATCATCATGTTTAGAAATATTGCACTGAATTGCTTTTGCATTTCTCCCAAGAAGAATTAACTCTTTAACAATATTTGTGGCTTTAATGGCAGAAGTATTATAGTTTATAATTACCGTTGCACCCAGAGAAGATAATTTATAAGTGATTGCTTCTCCAATTCCATTTGCTCCACCAGTTATTAAAGCTGTTTTCCCAGATAGATTCATTGAAATTCCTCCCATTTTTTAATATCATTTGGCACTGAAATTGAAATTGTTTTTAAAGATAAGTCTATTTTTTTTATAAGTCCTGACAAGACTTGCCCTGGTCCAATTTCTATAAAAAGGTCTACACCTTGCTTCATTAAATATCTAATTGAATCTTCAAAATAGATAGGGCCTTCAATTTGTTGTTTTAATTTCAAAGGCAAGGTAGAGGACTCTAATTCTTTTGCATCGCAATTCATTATAATCGGTATATTTGGCGCTTTCCATGTGCTATTAATCACTTCATTTTGTATTCGTTTTGCTGGTTCTTTCATAAATGATGTATGAAAAGCTCCACTTACATTAAGCCTTAAAATCCGTTTTGTTTGAATGGATTGTAGTTCAATTTGTAACTTTTTAAGACTTTGTTCATCTCCTGAAACCACTATTTGAGAAGGAGAATTATAGTTTGCAATGCTTACATGATTCTGACTTGTAGAAACCTTTTGGCAAAGCTGATTTACTTCATCTTTATTTGCTCCAATGATTGCAATCATTCCACCTGGAATTACTTTGCTTTGTTCATCCATCCATATAGCTCTTTTGTTAACCAAGGAGATTGTTGATTGTACATCAAATACACCACTTGCATAAAGTGCACTATACTCTCCTAAACTAAATCCAAGTACATAGTCAGGCATTATTTTAGTGATTGCTCGAAAAGATTCATAGATTGCAATAGATGTCGCAACAATTGAAGGTTGAGTAAAAAGAGTTTGATTTAGCTTGTTTTCTTCTTGAAAACACAAGTTAGAAACGGAATAGTTTAGTTCCTTACTTGATAAATCAAAAATGTTTTTTGCTACTTCTTCAGTTTCATAGAACTCTTTTCCCATGCCTAAAAATTGCGCCCCTTGACCTGGAAATAAGACTGCTACTTTTTTCATAAAATTTGAAGTTGATTTTTATAAGCTTCAACTGGCTCAAATAAAGATTCTATGATCTCTTTTACAGGCTTAATTGATTTAATCATTCCGGCAATCTGTCCTGCCATAAAAGAACCGGTATCAATGTCTCCTTGAATCACAGCTCTTCGTAAAGAACCTAATGTTAATTTTTCTAATTCTTCTAAAGAAACACCTTTTTGTGCAAGTTGAATATACTCACGAGCCATCGGGTTCTTTAAAACTCTTACAGGTGCTCCAGTTTGTCTTCCTGTAACAATGGTATCTATATCTCTTGCCTTTAAGATCATCTGTTTGTAATTGTCATGAATGGGGCATTCCGTTGAAGCTAAAAATATGGTTCCAGCTTGAATGCCTTTCGCTCCAAGTGCAAAAACGGCTAATACTTGTCTGTAATCTGCGACTCCTCCTGCTGCAATAACCGGAATGGAAACAGCGTCAACTATTTGAGGAACAAGTGCCATAGTCGTCAGTTCTCCAATGTGACCTCCAGATTCTGTTCCTTCAGCAATCACTGCATCTGCTCCTGCTCTTTCCATTCGAACTGCTAATGCTACGCTTGGAACAACAGGTATCACAATCATCCCAGCTTCTTTCCAAGCTTGCATATATACACCTGGGTTTCCAGCGCCAGTTGTAACGATTTTTATATTTTCTTCAATAACCATTTTAGCAATTTCCTTAACGTGTGGATTCATTAACATTACATTCACTCCAAAGGGTTTGTTTGTTAATTGTTTACACAAGCGTATTTTTTCTCTAATGGTTTCAGCATCATCTCCACCTGAAGCAATTAATCCTAATCCTCCAGCATTTGAAACCGCTGAAGCTAAAACGTGATTGGCAATATTTGCCATTCCACCTTGTATAATTGGATATTTAATTTGTAGCAATTCAGAAATGTTTTTCATAATTCCTCCTAAAGTGTAAGTCTAGCTCCACCCCAAGTAAGTCCTGCCCCAAATGCGACCAAGAGAACAGCTTGATTTTCTGTATCCACAGAAGATTTAACGTATTCATCCAGTGCGATTGCACAACTAGCTGCTGAGGTGTTTCCGTATAATTCAATGTTTAAAAAGAAATTTTCCATAGGAATTTTAAGCGATTTTGAAGCACTTTGAATGATTCTGAGATTTGCCTGATGTGGGATAATTGTATCAATTTTATCAAAAGATGATTTATCAAATTCAAGCAGTTTTAAAATGCTTTTTTCGATGGCTTTTGATGCGAATTGATACACTTTTTGACCATCCATATGTACAAATTCATCTACATACAATATTTTATCTAAATCTCCTTTTGAAGCGGTATAAAACATTGCTGGTTTGTATTCATTTGTTAATTCTAATAAAACTGCACCAGCTCCATCTCCAAACAACACACATGTATTTCTGTCAGTATAATCCGTTACTTTACTTATCACTTCAGCTCCAATTACAAGAGCGGATTTAAAAGCTTTGCTTTCAAGCATTCTTGATGCAACATTTAAAGCATAAATAAAACCAGTACAAGCTGCATTTAAATCAAAAGCCGTTATTTCTTGGTTGTTTAATCCAAGTTTTGCTTGAACTAAACTGGCAACACTTGGTGATTTATAATCTGGTGTAAAGGTAGCTACAATGATTAAATCTATTTTTGAAGTGTCATAATTAGATGATAAAATAGCGTCTTTTGCAGCTTTAACTGCTAAATCAGATGTATTTTCACCTTCAGCAATTCGACGATTTTTTATTCCAGTTCTGGAAACAATCCATTCATTTGTTGTACTTACAATTTGCTCTAAATCATGATTTGATAGTATTTTTTCTGGGACATAATGTCCCGTGGATATGACTTTGATATTTGGATAATTAGACATAGTTGATTCCCCTTAAATTAGATTTGAAGAATGTATCGTTGATCTAAACCTCTATTAGGACAACTATAAATTCAAATTATTTGTTTATTCTTCCGAATATAGACCGAATTTTCTATATTTTTTATATCGTTCATTTAACCTTGATTTAACTGTTTTGGATTGCAAATCCTCAAACTCTTTTTTTAATAATTCTTTCAAAAAAGTAAAAGAAGATTCCGATTCCTCATGAAGTCCTTTACTTGATTCAGGAATAATGAGATCAATCACACCAAATTTTAACAAATCCGGAGCTGTTAAGCGCATATCTTCGGCTGCTTCTTGTGCTTTTGAGACATCTTTAAAAAGAATAGAAGCAAATCCTTCAGGTGACAAGATAGAATAAGTCGCATTTTCAAACATAAAGACTTTATCCGCAACACCAATGGCTAAAGCTCCTCCACTTCCTCCTTCACTTAACACAAGGGAAATAATTGGAACTTTTATGGTCATTAATTCTGATAAAGAATTAGCAATAGCTACTGCTTGACCCCTTTCTTCCGCACCAATTCCAGGATAAGCTCCCGGAGTATCGATAATAAATAAAATAGGACGATTAAATTTTTCAGCTTGTCTTACAAGCCGCATGGATTTGTGATATCCCTCAGGATGAGGCATTCCAAAATTACGTTTGATTTTATCTTCCGTTGAAATTCCTTTTTCTTCTGCAATAATCGTTATCGGATTTCCATAAAACGTTGAAATTCCTGCAACGATTGCAAAATCGTCTTTGTATAATCTATCTCCTTTGAGTTCAATGAAATCAGGAAACAAGCATTTAATTAATTTAAGAGCTGTAGGCCTTTTTGGGTGACGAGCTAATTGAACTCTATCCCAGGCATTTCGACTATTATTCTCCATTGTATTCACCATAATTGTGCAAATGAAGAATTTTTGTAATAATTGGCTTCATTTCAAAACGAGACAATACCAAATCAACCATACCATGTTCTAACTGAAAATTGGCCGTTTGAAATCCTAAAGGTAATTCTTGACGTATAGTCTGTTTGATTACTCTTTGCCCTGCAAATCCAATTAATGCATTTTCTTCAGCAATATTAATATCCCCTAAAGATGCAAAACTAGCTGCTACTCCACCTGTTGTAGGATGTGTTAATACGCTAATATAAAGCAATCCAGCTAGATGATGATATCTTAAAGCAGCACTTGTTTTAACCATTTGCATTAAAGAAAAAATTCCTTCTTGCATTCTTGCTCCACCTGAAGCAGAAAAAATGAGTACAGGCAGTTTAAATTTAGTAGCGTGTTCAATTAAACGTGTAACTTTTTCACCAACAACGCTTCCCATACTTCCCATCATAAATCGACTGTCTAGTGCTCCAATTGCTACAATCATATTATCTATCAAAGCAATTCCTGAAACAAAAGCATCTGTTTCTAGAGATACTTCTTGGTATGAAGCTATTTTTTCAAGATATCCTGGAAAATCAAGTGGATTCATTGTTTTAAGTAATTCATCCATTTCTTGAAATGAATTTTCATCACAAATCAATTCAATTCTTTTTCTTGCTCCAATTACAAAGTATTGTTGACACTTTGGACAGATATATTGGTTTTTATCTAAATCATCACTGTAAACCAGTTCTTGACAATGAGGACACTTCACAAATAAATGTTCCGGAATGTTAATTTTCGTTGGTTTTTTTGTTCGTTTACGAAAATTTTGATTAAACATTTCAACTTTTTGTTTATGAATATCAAAAAAATCATCCATTTGTGACCTCCTTAATCAATTTTTGAATAAAACTAGTATTGTAGTTTCCTTTTACAAATTCCGGATTATGCATTAATACATATAAAAAATCAATATTGGTGATAATTCCATCAATGATAAATTGCTCGAGTGCAACTCGCATTTTCCTTATTGCTTCTTTTCTTGTATCTGCATGAACAATAAGTTTTGCAAGCATCGAATCATAGTATGAAGGTACGACATATCCGTTATAAATATGAGTATCTAAACGAACTCCATTTCCACCTGGAAAAACAATATTTTTGATGAGTCCAGGAGATGGTCGAAAATTGTTAAACGTATCTTCAGCATTAATTCGACATTCAATCGTATGTCCTTTAAGATGAACATCTCTTTGTTTTATCGATAATGGGTTATCAAAAGCAATTCTAAGTTGTTCTTTTACAAGGTCAACTCCAGTCTCCATTTCTGTAACTGGGTGTTCAACTTGAATTCTTGTATTCATTTCCATGAAAAAATACTTTCCTTCTTTATCGACGATAAATTCAACCGTTCCAGCATTTTCGTATTTAACAGCTTTTGCTAAATGAACAGCACATAGTCCCATATTTCTTCTTAAAAGAGGGGTCATTATAGGAGAAGGAGATTCTTCAATAACTTTTTGATTTCTTCTTTGCATGGAACAATCTCTTTCGCCAAGGTGAACTACATTGCCAAATTTATCGGCAATAATTTGAATTTCTATGTGTCTTGCGTTTTCAATGTATTTTTCAAGGTATACTAAAGAATCACCAAAATTAGCTTTTGCTTCCATCACGGTTTGTTGAAATAGTTTAGGAAATTCTGTATCATTCCAAATGATACTCATTCCTCTTCCACCACCACCATTTAACGCTTTTAAGATAACTGGATAGCCTATCGATCCTGCTAATTTCATTCCTTCTTCGGCAGAATCAATTGCTCCATCAGATCCTTCAATAATTGGAATGTGATTTTGTTTTGCGATTTTTCTTGCCATTGCTTTATTTCCTAAATTTGCTATCACTTGACTTGATGGCCCAATGAAAATTAAATTGCATTCTTCTACAATCGAAGCAAACTTATCATTCTCAGACAAAAAACCGTATCCAGGATGAATTGCGTTACATCCAGAAGATATGGCAGCACTGATAATCCGATTCATTTGAAGATAAGAATCGGAACTTTGTTCACTTCCAATACAGATAGCTTCATCTGCAAATTTAACTTGTAAACTATCTTTATCAGCTGTTGAATAAACAGCTACCGTGTGAATGCCAAGTTCTTTACAAGCTCTAATAATTCGTAGTGCAATTTCACCTCTGTTAGCAATTAATACTTTATTTTGCATCTTCAATTGTTATCAGTACTTGTTCAAATCCAATGGTATCACCGTTTTTTGCATGAATTGCAAGAATTTTACCACTAACAGGTGCTGTAATTTCATTCATTATTTTCATTGCTTCTATTATACACAAAGTATCTCCTCTTTTTACTTGATCCCCTACTTGCACAAATGGATCAAAGTTTGGATTAGAGGAAGAATAATAAGTTCCTACAAGTGGAGATTTTACTGCATGTCCATTTGATTTAAATGGTTCTTTAGATTGAAGTGAAACTGGCTGTGATTGCAATGAAATAGGTTCCTCTGAAGAACTTCCTCGAACAGGTTTGGTCATTTTTATTTTTATTTCATTCATCTCTAATTCTAATGAAGAAAGTGTGGATTGTTCAAAATCTTTTATAATTATTAGTACGTCTTTATAGTTCACAATATCCTCCTTTAAATTTTGGATTTATGTGTATTTATTATTAAAAAAAATAGACGAGTGCATCGTCTATATTTTAGGTGCATTTAGATATTTTTTTCTAAAAAGTTCATAATGTCACGAACTGTTTTAATGTTCGAAGCAATCTCTTCAGGAATAGAAACTTCAAAACTATCTTCAATACTCATTATCAATTCTACTGCATCAAGAGAGTCTGCACCTAAATCATCTAAAATATTCGTTTCAGGTGTTATGTTTGCTTTTGATACACTTAATTCATTGGCAATTAAATCTATTAATTTCTCTAACATTATGTTTCCTCCGTATCTAATTCTCTTTTTGTTTATACACATAAAAAATCGAGCATATTTAAATCATTATTATTAATTGATTGACCACCTCCAAATGCTTTGTTATTCAAATATTTTGAACTTCAAAATATCTAATATAGTTTATCACAAATGACATTTTTGTCAACCTTCTTTTCAAGATTTTTCGATGAAAATATCTTGAAAACGCTTACAAATTTTATTACATTCGTTTAAAATTAACGATATATTATAAAATAAAATAGTAAATGTTAGTTTATTATTATTTCGCAATATAAATCATAAAAAATTTTAATATGGTTTTATAAATTTGATTGTGATATAAATATCATCTAACCATAAAAAAAACTGCAATATTTAGAACGAAATTGCAGTTTAATCTTTTGATTCATTTTAAAATGGTTTAACAATTGCCATGATGTTGATGTTCATGACAAACTGATTCAGTAGATTGAAGATTTCCTTGAAGATAATCATTCATAACGTCTTGAGTGTTTCCTTTTGCTCCTGTAATTACTTTAATATTATTTTGTTTAAAAAGAGCTACTGCTCCACCGCCAAGACCACCGGAAATAACTACATTGACTCCAAACGACTGTAAAAACCCTGGTAAAAATCCTGGTCGATGTTCTGGATTTTTAACCATTTCTTTATTTATTATCTTGTTGTCTTCTACTTCATAAATTTCAAATTCTTCACAATGCCCGAAATGAATTGAAACCATTCCATTTCCACTTGCAATAGCAATTTTCATATCATATTCTCCTCGTATAATATGTAGTGTAGTTTTAGGTTTTACCTATCTACATATTAATTATTTATAAGTTTGAAGTCCTAGTGTTATAATTAAGTCAAGATGTAACCAGAAGAATCTGCTTCAT